>Ga0247840_10001577_pt1 | contig 44243 bp, 45 predicted proteins | sample LaCruzMarch2015__FD_192404 | JGI IMG/M metagenome (GOLD analysis project Ga0247840, IMG submission 192404) | Freshwater microbial communities from meromictic Lake La Cruz, Castile-La Mancha, Spain - LaCruzMarch2015_17m | ecosystem: Environmental > Aquatic > Freshwater > Lake | place: Spain... | reverse complement strand
TTTTGCCCACCAAAATCTTTAAAACTACCACCAATTATTGCTAGATAACTAATTGCATAATATGCCAACATCTCACCCATACTATCGCCAATAACAACTTTAGTCTCAGGTTTAATTAAATTACCGTCGGAACGTTTTTGATAATTTACGTTACGTTGAACCAATAAATTTTCAAGTTCTGCAAATCTTTCTGGATGACGCGGAATAATTAAATAAACTACATCTTCTGAAAAATCAAGATTATCCAGAATTAATTCTTCTTCTCCATCACGAGTTGAAGCAAATGTAATAACTTTACGCTCCGCAAACATCTGTTTAAATAACATAATCAATTGATTTATATCACTATTTAAAACTAAATCAAATTTTGTATTTCCAACTACAGCCAATTTACCAGAATAATTCAACTTAGCAAAGTTATTTAATGTATTTTGATCTTGACATAGAATTCCTGTAAATTTATTTAAAATCGACGCCAGCACCATTTTAAAGCGATTATAGCCAATGTATGACCTATTTGATAGGCGAGCATTAACCAAGTATAACGAAATTGCATTACGCGCGGCAAAATGAACTAAGTTTGGCCAAATTTCGGTTTCTAAAATTATTCCCAATTTAGGTTTAAAGGTTTTATAAAATTGTTGAACACTAAAACTTAAATCATATGGCACATAATGAATATGTGCATATGGATATAATTTTTTAGCCGTTTCCCTTCCCGTTGGTGTCATCGTTGTAATTAATATTTGATATTCCGGTAAATTTTCATTAAATAATTCAACTAATTTATACATCGCCCTAGTTTCACCTACGGACACCGAATGAAACCATACAATTGGCTTTGTGCTTGGGTTAACTAAATTCCACCCAAAGCGCTCATGCCAATTTTCTAAATATTGCGGATTTTTTTTCCCGCGTTTTTTGAGATACAACGGAACTAATGGTGCTAATAGATATAAAAGACCCGAATAGATTATTCGCATGTACTTTCTTCTTTTTTAACTGGTTCTGGTTTTTTCTTATCCGCAGGATTCATTATTGATGCTGTATTACTCATAAAATCCATAAATTTATTCATTAAATTTAACGGATTAACATCTTGAAGAGATTTAGCTGAATTAGCCATAGTCTTCATTGCCTCCATTTGGCGAACATATTGTTCTAAATAAACGATTAAATTTTTAGAAAAATTTATTTGTTTGTCACATTCTTCAATACATTTTTCTGGTGAAGTAAACATTTCATTATTTAACATGATTAAGCTCCAATAAATTATTTTTTATAATATATTCAATTAATTCAGATGGTTCAACTCTTGATTTATAACCACCAAAATTATGTGCTATGCTACTTTCTAACATACCAACATAACTAGGATCACTATGTAAATAAATAGCTAATGTCGGTTTAGCCAATAAATTAGCTAAATGTGTAAATCCAGTATCTACTCCAATAATTAGATTTGCATTTTTTGTTAAATCAACTAATTGTAAAAATCCTAACTTATCCACAACGACAACTCGTTCATTATGCATTTTTTTCTTAAATTGCTGTGCAAAATCTAGTTCAGTCTGATTACTATACGTTAAAATAATTTTCAATTCGGTGTTTAGAATTATCCATTCTGAAAATTCACACCATGTTTCTAATGGCCATTTTTTATTTTCTTTCGATGTACCATGTAAATAAAGTACATAACCTTCTGGATAATAAACATTACAGTTAGCAGCGTTAACTTTAAAATCAATTGAATTTAAATCATGATCTAATTGAAATATTTTAGCTATTAAACCACGTAATCTTATGACTGCAACATTATTTTGATTAACTGTGTATGTGTAATCATAAAAAAAGCTAGCTAACCACTCACGTGCTGATTTACAATCTAAACCATAAATGTTGCCCTTAAATAAAAATTTAGCTAAAAAAGCTGATTTAATTAATCCTTGTGTATCAATAATATAATCATATTGCTCATGATTCATAGAATTTCTAAATTTAATTAAATTATATAACCAACACAATTTATTTTTTTTCCATTTACGTAATGGAATACTAATCACCTTATTTATTAGTGGAGATAATTCAGCAATACCTTTAAAACTTTCATCAACTAACCAATCTATTTCAGCATTAGGGTATTTCTGCTTAATATCAGGTAGTAATGTAAATGTATGAAAAATATCACCAATCGAAGATAAACGAATAATTAAAATTTTCAAAATCATAATCCAAAAAAGTATTAACACTAAATTGTGGATAATCTAGACAAATTATGTTAACATTTTACTAGTTATTAACAGATAATATTTAATTCTATATTTTATTAACAATTTAAATTAATCTTAAACATTAGTTAGTAGTATACTTAAACTATGCTTAATATTCTGAAATATATAATTAAATATCATTTATACACAAAATATGTCTAATTAATAATAATAATAAAGTATATATATTATATATAAATAATAATGTAAATAAGATAATTTATGTGTATAAAATTAAAATTTGAGCTCAATATTTCATCTGAATATCTGACATGTTTATATGTGAATAATCAATAGTTATACACATATAAAAATAATCTTTAAAATTTATTCACATTTTATTCATTTGTTACGATAATGATTATACATATCTTTCAAATAGATATAATATATTGATTTTAATTAATAATATATACTTACTAACTTTAAATGAGACTAATAATAATAATAATAAAACATATATACTATTTTATTAAATAATAAATGATAAAATCATTACCTATTAGTAAAAGGATTTTAGAATGATTAAAGAAAATAAATATACTTTAGAAAAAATTACCTACGTAAAACAATGGACTGATCATTTGTTTAGCTTTAGAATTACTCGTGATGCAGGATTTAAATTTATTCCAGGACAATTTGCACGATTAGGTGTTAAAAAAGAAGATGATACATTCGTCTGGCGTCCATATTCAATTGTATCTGCTGACTATGATGAAGAATTAGAATTTTATTCAATTATTGTTCCAGATGGTGAATTTACACAAAGAATAAAAGACATTAAAGTTGGTGATGATATTTATATTGATAAAACTAATTATGGGCTTTTAACTACTGATCGTTTTGAAAATGGCAAAGATCTTTGGTTTTTATCTACAGGAACTGGGTTAGCTCCGTTTATTTCAATTTTATATGATTTTTCAATATGGGAACAATATGATAAAGTAATATTAGTCCATTGTGCTCGTGAAGCTGAAGAATTAACTTATCAAGAAACTATTACTAGTTTTTTCAATCATGAATATTATGGAGAATTAGTTAAAGATAAATTAGTTTATGTTAAAATTTTAACTAGAGATACTAAGGATGGTGATTTATATGGAAGAATTACAACTTTAATTGAAAATGGAGAATTAGAAAAGTATGTAAATGTTCCATTAAAAATTAGCGATAGCAGAATTATGATTTGTGGTAATCCACAAATGGTTGATGATACGCGAAAATTATTAGCTACTAAAGGTTTGACTATCTCTAAAAGAGCTAATCCAGGTAATATGGCAGTTGAAAACTATTGGTAAAACAAAACCTCTATTAATAGAGGTTTTGTTTCATATGAAACATTGTCATAGAAAAACTTAAATAAAATAAAGGATAACTTAATGGAAATATACTTAAGTATATTAAATATCTTACTTGAAGTGTATGCTGGTAAAAATTTAAATGACGTTCTGATTAGATATAATAATCAAGATAATTTTCCTAAAATAAAAAATATTACTTATGGAATATTAAGGAATTATTTCAGTATAAATTATTCAATAGATAAATTAGTTAAACATTCAAATTTACAATCTAGAATACTTCTTCAAATAGGAATATTTGAGTTAAAATACAGCAAAAAACCAGAGTATGCCGTAATTAATGATTTGGTTAATTTTAGTTTTGATTTAACTGAGAACGAAAAAATTAAAAATTTTATAAATGGTGTTTTACGCGAGTATTTAAGACAAGTTGAAATCTTAGATTTAGATATCCAAAAAGATTATTCGCTAAAATATAATATACCAGACTGGATAATAACTAAATTAAAAAAACAATCTAAAGAAAATTATTTACAATTTTTAAATGGTTTTAATCATCATCCTGCCTTTGGGTTAAGAGTAAATAAGCGCAAAATTAATCAAGATGAATATTTATTAAGATTAGGTGAAGTTAATTTAGATTACAAATTAATCCAAAATAAAATTTGTTTAGTAAAACCAATTAACATTACAGGACTCCCATTTTTCAATGATGGATTTATTAGCATACAAGATGTAGCGGCACAATCAAGTATTGAAATACTAACTAAATATCAAGTACGAGCTAAATACGTACTTGATGCATGTGCTGCACCTGGTGGAAAAACATGTCAACTTCTTGAAAATATAAACTGTGAAGTTGTTGCTTTGGACGTTGATGAAACTCGTTTAAATAAAGTCTCAGATAATTTAAAACGACTAAATTTAGAAGCACAATTAAAATTAGGTAATGCCATGAATAAATCATGGTGGAATAAAAAATTATTTGATTTAATTATTGCAGATGTGCCATGTTCAGCTAGTGGAACATTAAAACGTAATCCTGATATTAAAATTAATCGTCGTGAAAGTGACATTGTAAATTTTGTTGAAACTCAGCGTAATATAGTTATAAATTTATGGGATATGCTAGATACAAATGGTTTTATGCTTTATATAACATGTTCTATATTTAAAGAAGAAAACCAAGATAATATTGAATGGTTTAAATCTAATTTAAATGATTTTGAATTAATTGAACAATTTCAAATAATCCCAACTGAGTATAATGATAGTTTATTCTATGCTTTAATTAAAAAAAGGTAATGGAACATTTATGAAGAAAGTAAACATAGGTTTTTTAATTGTAATACTAACGTTAATAATATTTAGTTATTTTTACGTAACAATTTATTCAAAATATGATGTAATGCTTTATTTAAATGATTATAAGCAAATTATTCAGCTTAATCATATTATTGAAGTTTTATTATTAATAACAATTAGTTTTTTTATCTATAAGGTTTTTTTTCGCAGTACCTATGTTTTTGGTTCAGTGCTAACAAAAAAATTATTTCTATTATTATCATCGGTAATAGTAATCCCTTCCTTAATTAATATTAAAATTGCTAATTATTTTATAGATAATACAGTAAATCGTTTATTTAATCCACAAATTGAAGAATTATTTGATAATAGTTTTAGTATTGCAGAGGAGAGTATTAAATATTTTTCTAAAGAATTACGTAAAAAATCAGTAATTTCAGCTGAATACTTAAAATTAGTTGATAAAAATGACAATAAGGCTGATTTAGCTAAAATTAGAAATATTTTAGATGTTAATGCATTAAGTATTTATGGTATTAAAGGTAATTTAATTTTACAAGATAAAAAAAATGACCAAAAATACTTTCCAAATACTTTACAAAATTACATAATAACAAAAATTCAAAACTCTGGATATTATTATGAAATAAATAAAGATGCTAGCGGTAATTATTTATTTTACTATTATCAATTTTATGATAAAGATAAAATTATTGCACTTACTCAATTTGCTCCAGATTTCATTCGAATTGATAATACTAAGATAATTCAAAATAAAGATTTATATTTAGGTTTATTAAGTAATAAAGATAATTTAAAAGATGTTTATACAAGCACTTTAATTATCAGTGTGTTACTATCAATTTCAATTGCGGTTTTACTTTCAATGTTTTTTTCTAAATTTTTAATTAAGCGTATTTCTAATCTTATTGAAAATATTGAATCAATTAAAAAAGGATCCTATAAAAATAATAACTCATTTCAAGGTAATGATGAATTATCACAATTAATTACCTCATTTAATGAAATGAGCCATAATTTAGATAAAGTCCGTAAACTTGAAAAATATCAAAAAGATCAAATTACAGCATATAAAAATTATTTAGAGAATTTGATTAAAAATATTAGTTTAAGTGTTGTTGTATATGATGATAAATTCTTGATAAAAAATATGAATACAATTACACAAGAAATACTAGATATTGATATAGAACAAGTTTTTAATATTCCAATTAATAAATGGAATAAAATATATCCACATTTAGAGGATTTCTGTAGTTTAATTGAATTGAGTTTTAATCGCAGTTATACAAATTGGGAAGAAAATATAATTGTTCGTTCTAATCATAACATTAAAAATTTATTTATTAAAAATGTTAAATTTGAAACGAATAGTGATATGCAATATATTATTTTAATTAGTGATGTTACTAATTTAATTAAAGCTAAACAAAATCAAGCATGGGCTGATATTGCTAAAAGGTTAGCACATGAAATTAAAAATCCATTAACACCAATTGTTCTTTCGACAGAAAGAATAGAAATGAAGCTTACGCCTAAATTATGTGCTGAAGATCAAGTATTTTTAAAACGTTTAACTAACCAAATAATCATTCAAGTTGAAGATTTAAAAAATTTAGTTAATAAATTTAGAGATTTTGCGAATATAAACAAACCAAATTTATCTAAAATAGAGGTAGTTCATTTTTTTAGTCAGTTTTTAACGCTATACGATAATTCTAATTATGATTATCTTAAAATTCAAGTAAATTTGCCAAAAAATGAAGCATTTATTATGGGTGATTCAAGTTTGTTAAGGCAAGTATTTCATAATTTAATAAAAAATGCTATTGAAAGTACCGAAAATATTAAATTAAAACAGGTTGATATTGTAATTAATCAAGAAGATGAAATGATAAGAATTTTGATTAAAGACAATGGCAATGGTTTTGAACAAATAATTATGGAAAATTTATTTGAACCATATCGTACCACTAAAGGTGTCAAAGGAAGTGGATTAGGTATGGCGATTGTTAAGAAAATTATAGATGAACACAATGGTAAAATTGAAGTATTTAATGACAATGGTGCCAATGTAGTAGTAAAATTACCTCTTGTAACTGAATACAGTGTTTTATAGGCAAACAAAAATGGATAAAATGATATTAATTGTTGATGATGAATTAGGAATTCGCGAGTTATTACGTGAATGTTTAGAAGATGAAGGATATGTTGTTAAATTGGCTGAAAATGCTTTAGAGGCAGATAAAACAGTTAAAGAACAACGCTTTGATTTAATTTTGATGGATGTGTGGTTGCCTGATATGGATGGCGTTTCATTATTTAAACGTTTTTTATCAAATGGAATAACAACCCCAGTAATTATGATGTCTGGTCATGCTTCAATTACAAGTGCATTAGAAGCAATTCGAATTGGTGCACGTGATTTCTTAGAAAAGCCATTATCACTAAGTAAATTATTACCATTAGTTGATAAACATATTCTTAAAGAACATGCTAATAGTGATGGAATTTTAGAAGATATTTCAGAAATTATTACCTTAGACTTAAATAATCCACTTAAAGGTATTAAAGAAACTTTAGAACGCCGTTACTTTTTATATCATATGAATAAGCAAAAAGGTAATATAACGAAGATAGCTGAAGTCTCTGGTGTCGATCGTGCACACCTGTACCGTAAATTTAAAAGCCTAGCAATTAAAATAAAATAAACAATTAAATTAAGAATTAATGATGAAAATATTTAATACACTCACTAAACAAAAAGATAATTTTGTTACAATTAAACCAAATGAAATAAAAATGTATGTTTGTGGTCAGACTGTATATGATTATTGTCATTTAGGTCATGCTCGTAAAGCAGTTGTTTTTGATATGATACGTCGTTGGTTTTTAGCGAGTAATTATAAAGTTATTTTTGTAGAAAATATAACAGACATTGACGATAAAATTATAAACCGAGCAAATGAAAATGGTGAAAATATTTATCAATTAACTGAACGATTTATTAATTATATGCATGAAGATTTTGACCGTTTAGGTGTAATGCGTCCTGATGTACAGCCAAAAGCAACTGATTATATTCCACAAATGATTAATTTAATTCAAAGTTTAATTGTTAAAGAATTTGCATATCTGGCTAAAAATGGCGATGTTTATTATCGGGTGCGTAAATTTGATGGTTACGGCAAGTTATCTGGAAAATCCCTAAATGATTTACGTGCTGGTGAACGAGTCGATATAGATGGATTTAAAGAGGATCCTTTAGATTTTGTGCTTTGGAAGTCATCAAAAGAATCTGAACCATATTGGGATTCTCCATTTGGTAAAGGGCGACCTGGTTGGCATATTGAGTGTTCCGCAATGTCTGAAGATATTTTAGGTAAAAATTTTGATATTCATGGTGGTGGACAAGATTTACAATTCCCGCATCATGAAAACGAAATAGCTCAAAGTGAGGCGCATAATGAGTGTCAATTTGCAAACTACTGGTTGCATAATGGATTTCTCAATATTAATGATGAAAAAATGTCTAAATCATTAGGTAATTTTTTTACGTTACGTGATGTTTTAGATGAGTATAATCCAGAAGTTATTCGTTTTTTTATGTTAAGAACTCATTATCGTAGCCCGTTGAATTTTAGTCATGATAGTTTGATGGATACAAAAAATAGTTTAATCAAGATTTATCAATCATTACGCAATTACAATTTATCAAGTTTTAATAATTCTGAAATAATTGATTGGTCAAATGGTTTTGCTAATAAATTTAAAGATGCAATGGATGATGATTTTAATACCTCTTTGGCAATAAGTGTATTATTTGAATTAGTTACTGAAATCAATCGAGAAGAAAATTTTGAGTTAGCGAAACTATTACTTAAATTAGCTAATTTAATTGGTTTACTTACTAGTGACCCACAAAAATTCTTACAGTCAGGAACTGCATTAGAGCATGCTGAAATAGAAAAATTAATCGTGAAACGTAATCAAGCCCGTGATAATAAAGATTTTAAGTTATCTGATTTGATTCGTGATGAATTATTAGCTAATGGTGTTATTCTTGAAGATAACAAAAATGGAACAAGTTGGCGTAAAAATTAGACGTGAATATTCTAAATAAATGATAGAGTGAGTATGATATAATCGTGTCTTATGCTAAAAATAGTAGTTTGAAAATCGCAGTTGTTAGAGTAATTAAATTTCAATTATTTCAAGGGATTATAGCTGTTGCTATGGTTTTCTTGTTTAATAAAAATGCGAATTCTTTATCTTCTGCATTATTTGGGTTACTAATTGCGTTAATTCCAACATTAGTTTATGCTCGTGTTGTTATTAGCAATAAAATTGATGATGCAAATACAATGTTGCACAAACATAAAAAAGCTCTGGTGTTAAAGTTTTTAACGAATGCTCTGGGGTTTTTGACTGTATTTTTAATTATTAAAAATATAGATGGTTTTGCATTATTTTGTGTTTATATTGTCACTCTTAGTGGGTGTTGGACTAGTTTAATTAGTTCAATGAAAACAAAATAAAATTGGGGGAAATATGGCCTCACCTACTGAATATATTGATCACCATTTAACCTTTAATACGGTAACCTTGTCAGGAAACCCTGGGGGATTTTGGTCGGTTAATATTGATACCTTGGTAACCTCTTGGGTACTCGGTTTGTTTTTTTTATGTGCATTTATTTTAGTAGCCCGCCGTGCTAAAATTGCTAATCCTGGAAAGTTTCAATTATTTATTGAATTAGTTTTTGAAATGGTTAAGGGACAAGTTAGTGATGCATATCATGAGAAGAGTAAATTAATTGCACCTTTGGCATTAACTATCTTTTGTTGGGTATTTTTATTCAACTTCATGGATATTTTGCCTGTAGATATAATTAATTTCTTTACCACCGCTGCTGGTCATCCAGGGGTACATTGGCGTTTGGTTCCATCTGCAGATATCAATATGACATTTGCATTATCTTCGTCTGTGTTTTTGTTAATTATTGGTTATAGTATTAAAGCTAAAGGTGTTGGTGGATGGTCAAAAGAACTATTAACTAAACCTTTTGGTAAGTGGCTGTTACCATTTAATTTACTTTTTCAATTAATCGAATTGCTTTCTAAACCAGTTTCGTTAGCATTGCGGTTATTTGGAAACATGTATGCTGGTGAAATGATCTTTATTTTGATTGCTCTGCTTCCTTGGTATTTTCAATGGATTTTGGGAACTCCGTGGGCGATCTTTCATATATTGATTATTACATTACAAGCATTTTTATTTATGATGTTAACGGTGGTTTATTTAAGTTTAGCAGTTGAAAATCACTAAAGTTTACGGTTTTTTATTTTTTATTTTTTAGGAGCCTTTAATGGAAGCTATTATTTCTAATATTTCTGGTTTAACTGCTGTTGCTGCTGCATTGTTAATCGGTCTTGGTGCATGTGGTACAGCAATTGGTTTTGGTATTTTGGGTGGTAAATTCCTTGAATCATCTGCACGTCAACCAGAGTTAGCAACTAGTTTAATGATCAAAATGTTCATTGTAGCGGGTCTATTGGATGCGATTGCGATGATTGGTGTTGGTGTTGCTTTCTGGTTAATGACTAGTAACCCTATTCTAGCTACGGCATTAGAATTATTAAAAACTGCTCACTAATTAATCTATTAATATTTAAGGAGATTCCTCGTGAATATTAATGCAACAATCCTTGGAGAAATGATAACTTTTATTTTATTAGTTGTCTTTACGATGAAATTTGTTTGGCCGCCAATTAACGGAATGTTAGATGAGCGCGCTAGTCGAATTGCTGATGGTTTGTCTGCCGCAGAAAAAGGTAAACAACATTTGTTGGATGCCGAAGCTAATGTAGCTGCCGAGTTGAAAAAAATTCAAATGCGGGCTGGCGAAATTATTGCTAATGCGGAAAAAAGATCAAATCAAATTATCGAGGATTCGAAAGAACGAGCACGTCATGAAAGTGACAAAATTATTGCTGATGCTAAAGCTCAGATTGAACAAGATTTTGTGCGCATGAAGGAAGAACTACGTTTGCAAGTTTCTGGACTTGTGGTGCGTGGTGCTGAACAAGTTTTACGTGCAGAAATTAATCAATCACAACATGAGAAAATTTTAGCTCAACTTAAAGCGGAGTTATAAGCATCATGGCTGAATTGAGTGTTATTGCTCATCCTTATGCACAAGCTTTATTTAATATTGCGAAACAACAGAAAAGCGAAAAACTATGGTTGGAAACTTTATCTGAACTTCAGCAAATAACAATAAATCAAGATTTTGCAAGCATATTAAATAATCCTAAAGTCGATGATTTAGAGATTATGAGTATAATTAAAACAGTATTAAAAAAGAATGCTTCGCAAGAAGTTATGAATTTTATTCAAGTTTTAGTAGAAAATAATCGTATTCTAGTATTAGATGAAATTTATCAAATTTTCCGCGAGTTGATTTTAGAAGATCAAAAACGTGGTGATGCGATAATTGAATCAGCTTATGCGATGAGTCAATCAGAAAAACAAGATTTTGAACAGCTATTGTCTAAAAAATTTGGCAAATCAATTACGGCTACCGTGGTGATTAATCCAGAACTATTAGCTGGGGTTAAAGTTACTATCAATGACAAAGTTATTGATGGATCCGTTAAGGGTCGGCTAAATGATTTAGCTACCCAACTTACTAAATAAAAAGAGGAGCGATTCATGCAATTAAATCCTTCTGAAATTAGTGATATAATTAAATCGAAGATCGACGGCACGCAAAATAGCAGTGACTATCGCAGTAAAGGAACAGTTGTTTCTGTAACTGACGGTATTGTTCGTATCTACGGTTTATCAGAAGTTATGCAAGGGGAAATGTTACTATTTCCTGGAAATGTTTATGGTATGGCAATGAACTTGGAGCGTGATTCAGTTGGCGCGATTGTTCTTGGTGACTATGAACATATTACTGAGGGCGATGAAGTATCTTGTACTGGTCGTATTCTTGAGGTTCCTGTTGGTCCTGAATTAGTGGGCCGTGTGGTTGATGCATTAGGTCGCCCAATTGATGGAAAAGGTCCAATTAATGCGAAGTTAACAGCGCCTGTAGAGAAAGTTGCTCCAGGGGTGATTGAACGTCAATCAGTTAGTCAACCATTACAAACTGGTCTTAAAGCTATTGATGCAATGGTGCCTATTGGACGTGGACAACGTGAATTGATTATTGGAGATCGTCAAACAGGTAAAACTGCGGTTGCGTTAGATGCAATTATCAATCAAAAGGGTACAGGCATTATTTGCGTTTATGTTGCTATTGGTCAAAAAGCTTCATCAATTGCAAATGTGGTTAGTAAACTTGAAGATCATGGTGCTTTAGCTCATACTATCGTAGTTGCTGCAACTGCATCAGAATCAGCTGCATTACAATATTTAGCACCTTATGCAGGTTGCTCAATGGGAGAATACTTCCGTGATATTGGTGAAGATGCATTGATTGTTTATGATGACTTATCGAAACAAGCAGTAGCATATCGTCAAATTTCATTACTGTTACGCCGTCCACCAGGTCGTGAAGCTTATCCTGGAGATGTATTTTATTTACATTCTCGTTTATTAGAGCGTGCATCACGAGTTAATGCACACTATGTAGAAAAAATCACTGATGGTGCGGTAAAAGGTAAAACTGGTTCATTAACTGCGTTACCGATTATTGAAACCCAAGCTGGCGATGTATCTGCATTTGTTCCAACCAATGTTATTTCAATTACAGATGGTCAGATTTTCTTAGAAACTGATTTGTTTAATTCTGGGATTCGCCCAGCTATGAATCCAGGGGTTTCGGTATCTCGGGTTGGTGGTGCAGCGCAAACCAAAGTAATTAAAAAACAAGGTGGTAGTATTCGCTTGGCATTAGCTCAATATCGTGAATTAGCTGCATTTGCTCAATTTGCGTCTGACTTAGATGATGCAACGCGTAAGCAATTACGTCATGGTCAAGTTGTAACTGAATTAATGAAACAAAAACAATATTCACCATTAAAAGTCTCTGAAATGGCGTTGACGTTGTTTGCTATTAATAATGGCACATATGATGATATTTCTGTTGAGAAAGCACTAGCTTTTGAGTCAGGGTTCTTGTCATATTCTCAAGCAAACTGTGCGGAAATGTTAGCTCGTGTTGAGGCATCAGGTGAATTATCAAAAGATGATGAGCAAGTTTTAGTTAAAGCGCTTAATGAGTTTAAAACTACTTTTGCGGTTTAATATTTAGCTGCTTTTTCACAAGGAGATAAAATGGCTGCTGGTAAAGAAATCCGAACCAAAATTAAGAGTGTCCAAAATACTCAAAAAATTACGCGTGCGATGCAAATGGTTTCAACATCAAAAATGCGTAAAACTCAGGAACGGATGCGGCAAGCTCGACCTTATGCGGAAAAAGTGCGTGAAGTAATGGCACATTTAGCGCAAATTAATCCTAGCGCTAGATTAACTTCGCCATTTTTACGCGATCCTAAAGAGATCAAGCGAGTTGGTATTATACTAATAACAGCTGATAAAGGTTTGTGTGGCGGTTTAAATACAAATGCAGTAAAACTTTTTAATGAGAAGCTGCGTGAATATACTGGTCATGGAATTGAAGTTGAAGTTAGTACTTTAGGTCAAAAAGGCTTAGTAGCTGCAAAACGCTTAAAAACAAATCTGGTTAGCTCGGCAGTAGGTCTTGGTGATATTCCGAAAATGGAAAAATTAATTGGTCCATTGACGGGTATTTTCAGAGGATTTTATGAACAAAAATTAGATGCGGTTTATGTAATTTACTCTCAATTTGTAAATACCATGAAACAGCAACCAATTTTTGAACAAATTTTACCGTTGAGTGATCGAGATCTAAAATTAGACAGTAAAATGCCGTGGGATTATTTGTATGAGCCATCTGCTGAAGAAGTATTGAATCAATTAGTTCGTCGTTATATTGAATCGGTTATTTATCAATGCGTAGCTGATAATATGGCAGCTGAGCAAGCCGCGCGAATGATTGCAATGCGTTCTGCAACAGATAATGCTGGTGAAGCAATTCACGAGTTAAGTTTGGCATATAATAAATCTCGTCAAGCTGCAATTACGAAAGAATTATCAGAAATCTGTTCTGGTGCTGCAGCAGTTTAGTAACTTTTTGTAGGAATACAAAATATGGTACAAGGAAAAATCGTCCAAATTATTGGTGCCGTTGTCGATGTGGAGTTTTCACGCAATGACGTTCCAAAAATTTATGATGCATTAAAATTAGCTACTGGTGGTAGTTTGGTATTAGAAGTACAACAACAATTGGGTGACGGCGTTGTGCGTACAATCGCAATGGGTAGTTCAGATGGTTTACAACGTGGTTTAGGTGTAGTTAATACTGGCGCACCTATTTCTGTTCCCGTTGGAACAGCAACACTTGGTCGAATTATGGATGTATTAGGTAATCCAATTGATGAAATGGGTCCAGTTCCTACTGAATTGCGTCGTGCTATTCATCAATCTGCGCCTAAATTTGATGAAATTTCGCAAACTACTGAATTATTAGAAACTGGTATTAAAGTAATTGACTTACTTTGCCCATTTGCAAAAGGTGGTAAGGTTGGTTTATTTGGTGGTGCCGGGGTTGGTAAAACTGTAAATATGATGGAGTTAATCCGTAATATTGCGATTGAACATAGTGGTTATTCAGTATTTACTGGTGTTGGTGAACGTACTCGTGAGGGTAATGACTTCTACCATGAAATGAAAGAATCGAATGTCTTGGATAAAGTTTCCTTAGTTTATGGTCAAATGAATGAGCCTCCAGGAAACCGTTTACGTGTAGCCTTGACTGGATTGACAATTGCTGAAGAATTCCGTAATGAAGGTAAAGATGTATTATTGTTCGTAGATAATATTTATCGTTACACTTTAGCAGGAACTGAAGTATCTGCTTTACTTGGTCGTATGCCATCAGCTGTGGGTTATCAACCAACATTAGCTGAGGAAATGGGTAAATTTCAAGAGCGTGTAGCATCAACTAAAACTGGATCGATTACTTCGATTCAAGCGGTATATGTGCCTGCCGATGATTTAACAGATCCATCTCCAGCTACAACCTTTGCCCATTTGGATGCAACTGTTGTATTAAGTCGTGATATTGCATCATTAGGTATTTACCCTGCGGTAGATCCACTTGATTCAACATCGCGTCAATTAGATCCGTTAGTGGTTGGTGAAGAACATTATAATGTTGCGCGTGGCGTGCAGATGACTTTGCAAAAATATAAAGAGTTACGTGATATTATTGCAATTTTGGGTATGGATGAATTATCTGATGAAGATAAATTAATTGTTACTCGTGCGCGTAAAATTCAACGTTTCTTGTCTCAACCATTCTTTGTGGCCGAAGTATTTACTGGTTCTTCTGGTAAATATGTACCACTAAAAGATACAATTAGTGCGTTCAAAGCTATTTTAGATGGACAATATGACCATTTACCAGAGCAAGCATTCTATATGGTTGGTTCAATCGAAGAAGCAGTAGAACAAGCTAAAAAATTGAAATAATGGGGGCATTATGACTACGATGCAAGTCGATTTGGTTAGTTCGGAAGAACAAATTTTTTCTGGTGAGGTGGAGTTTGTTATTGCTCCTGGCTCAGAAGGGGAAATTGGTATTTATCCGCGCCATATTCCATTAATTACTAAGCTTAATCCTGGATTGATCCGTGTCAAATTACCACAAAAAGAAATGCATTTAGTTTATGTTATTTCTGGTGGTTTTTTGGAGGTTCAAGGTAACAAGGTTACGGTTCTTGCTGATGTGGTAGAGCGTACTGATAGCTTAGATCAAGCCAAACTGTTGGAAGAAAAACGTATTGCAGAAGAGCGACTTAAACGCTCTACAGCAAGTATGGATCGTGATGATGTTAAAGCATATGCCGCGCTTGAAATGATTATTGCGCAATTAAAAGCTGTTGATTATTTACATAAACAATCGCGACGCAGTTAAAATTTATTGTAATGTAGGTGAATTTAATTTTGCGAAAAATGAAGTACCTATGTTACAATAATTGGTAAGGTATTATTTAAGATACACAAAAATTTAATTTGAAAGGTAAAAATATGAAAAAATTATTAGTTGTTTTAGTTGCTGGTTTGTCTTTGGCTGCATGTTCACATGATGCTGGTTCTGCATCAGCTAACGCTTCTGCTACAGAAGCATCTGCTCCTGCTGTTGAAGCATCTGCTCCAGAAGCATCTGCTCCAGAAGCATCTGCTCCTGTTGTTGAAGCATCTGCTCCAGAAGCTTCTGCTGCTAAGTAATAGATAAATTACTTTATGAAATAGCCAAGCATTAGCTTGGCTATTTTTAATAGCAGGCAAGATGAAACATATTATACAATTATTTCAAATATTGAAAAAAATACTCTTAGGTTATAAGACGCCACCTTGTGTTGGTGTTGATATAGGATCTGCTTCAATTAAGATGGTAGCATTGTGCAAAGATTCTTTAAAAATTTCTAGTTATAGCATAAAGGCTGTTGCAAAAAATTTAGTGGTTTATGGCGTTATAAATAATATTGAACAAGTTTCTGAAGTTATTCTTAGTCAATGGCAATTATTAAATTCTGAATACGCTCAAATTGCAATTGCAATTCCGTACAATGCTGTGATTATTAAAGATATGGTTACGCCAAAATTTAAGACTAAGTATGAGTTGGATAACTATGTTCTTAAACAGTTAATTCAAGAATTAGATACAGATGACATTGATTTTGATTATGAAATTATTCTAGAGCAGTCAAATGAACAGAATATTTTGGTAGTTGTGGCTAAAAAAGAAAAAATTGAAGAGTATCAAGCAGTTATGCAAGTTGCGGGGATACCTGTTTCTGCTATAGATGTTGAACCATTTGCAATTCAATATCTATTTGATAAATTATTAAAAATCCAACATCGTAGTAAACAAATGATTTTAGTTGATGTGGGACTTACACGGATTCGCGCATATGCATTTGAGCAACAGCAACATGTTTACTTTAATGAAATTAATGTGGATTATTATCCTTGTATAGAAGAAATTATATTATACGCCGCCAAAAACATTGTTTTAAAAGATGTGGTTGATGTTAATAGTTGTTTAGTTGATTTAATCAATCGAAATCAGGCAAATCCTAAAAAGTTTGTTGATATGATTGTAGCAGATGTTAATAAATTAGTACAATTAGTTAAATCTAATCTATTAGTCGAGAAAAAAATTTCTTTATTGGCTGATTATGATATTTATTTGATGGGTGGAAACTCACTGATCCCTGGTGTTCTGAGGGGAATTAGCACGATACAAAATGTCAAAGTTTATTACGCTGACGAGTTTATCTCAGAGCTAAATAAAAGTATTGCACAAAATGATTTGATTCGTTTAATACCTGCAATCTCTTTGGCTACGTGGGGGCAACAAATTGGCTAGAGTTAATTTATATAATTACCACGCACAAGAAAATTATTATAAAAAATTAAGAATTTATGTTTTTTTGGCTGTTGGTGTAATTGTTGCCTTATTGGTTAATGTAATTGTTTATTCTTATTTACAATATAAAATTATATATCAACAAACTAGAAATTCGTTTTTGATTACACATATTAATATTTTAGATAATCAATTAAAACCAATTGTTGATTTTGATCGACGGCGTGAACAAATAAGCAATAAAATTAATTTAATCAAAGATATTGATGTGAAACGTGATGATATGGTAGCTTTTTTTCAACAAGTTAATAAAATAACCCCTAAGCGGGTTTACTTTACTACATTAATATATCAACAATCTCAAGTTGATTTTAGTGGAGTAGCAGCAGGTCCATTATATATTGCAAATTTATTGGATAAATTGCGCGAGAGTCAAAGTATTTTTCAAACTCCTGTATTAAAATCCAATTCTACAGGTGATCGAAACACATATAATTTTGTAATCAGTGCAAGTGTTAAACCATTTTTAGTTGCAGAAACCGAATCCGATGGCAACAGTAAATAAATTAAAAATCAAACCATTTTATTTGTGGAATCTGGCAATTATTCTGCCTCTTATAACTATAATAATATTTTCATTAAGTTATTTTATTTATAATAATTATACAATTGAACAAAGCGATAAATTAGATCAGTTAATTCAAGAAGAAATAATTTTAAAAAAAGGTTTGAAAGATAAATATATTTTATTAAAAAGTATTCCATTATATGAGAATAAGCTCAATGAACTAAATCAATTAGAAAAAATAGTAAATTTACAATTTTCATCCTCAGACTCCATTCCTGATTTATTAATTCAAATTAATCAATTAGCAGAGAACTCAAATGTTACAATTAGTAGTTTTGTGCCAAGTGCTCAAGAAAACAGCATTGAGGTTAAAGGTGCTCTGTCAAAGAATGATGTAATGAAAACTAAAGTATTTAATTTAACCGCAACAGCAAGCTATATTAATTTTACTCAGTTTATTTTTTTATTAGCTCAATTTCCTCGAGTTTTAAAAATTGATGATGTGCGGATTAATCGAATTGATGAAACTAAAGTTGGTGTGACGTTATCAATAACCATTTTTTATAGTAGTTGACTTGATGATTTCAAAGTTATTATTAGGTTTATTGTTGATGTTAGGAGTTGCGTTTGCTGATATTGTAGATCTTGAACAATTAATTAGTGATCTTAATCAGCTACCAGCTCCGCAAACTATACCAGCATTACCTGTTTATCAATTAAGTAATACCTCATATCGGATGCTTGGAGATAATAATTTATTTGACTCAGGGCGGATTGGTGAGTCAGGTGAAGAGAACTACTTGCAGCAGTATAATTTAAGTCAGCTGCAAATGGTAGGTTTTTTAAATTATGCCAAAACTAATTATGCATTTATTAAAACTCCTTATGAAACATTACGGGTAAAAGTTGGTGATATGATCCAAAGTGGAAAAGTAATGATGATAAATAAGACTTCACTTGAAATTATTGAGCGTCAAGTTGAAGGTGAGCGTACGTATGATAAGAGAATCCTCTTACAATTAAATGAATCTAAAAATAAAAAATTACCGAAGTTGTAAATAAAATGAAGAAATTTTTCTTATTGCTTGTATTCTTATTGAATTTAAGTTTAGTTAATGGACTATCATTAAATAAAATTGATAATAATTTAAAATCTAAAGAACAAATTATTAGTTTTTCTTTTGATGCTAAATCAGCTGCACCTCGGGTTTTTGCAGCTGGAAATGATTTAATTGTAGATTTTTTTGCTATTACAAATGCAACTAATCAGAGTCAATTTGCATTTAGTAGTGGTTATATTCGCCAAGTGGAGATAGTTAGTGTTGGAACACGTACCAGAATTTTATTGATTGGTGCAGCCAATTATAAATATCAAATTGCTCAAAATAATCAAACAATTGATTTTGTATTTTCTGATCAAACAGCAAACTCTTCAATTACAAAAGAAAACGTTGGTGTTGTTGGGCTTAGCCAAACGAATAAAGTTAATAGCGGCGTGCTTCAAATTAACGATATTAAATTTACTCGCGATGATAACGGTGGTGGAGTAATTGAGATTCCATATACTGGTGATAGTCAAATTAAGGTAAAAGATGAACGTGCTGGGGAAAAGTTGCTTTTATCATTGAATGCGGTTGCGTATTCGCAAAAATTAATTAAACGGATCGACACCACCGATTTTGATACACCAATAAAATATATTGATACTAGTGGTGGAAATAATCAATTGAAAATAAGCATCTTAAATCGTGGATCGTGGGATTATGCACTTTATCAATTACAGGGTAAATTGATTATTAATGTGCGCAATTTAAGTCAATCTGAGAATAACACCAGTCATATTCCTAATTTAAATAGCCAGAGTAAATCAGATCGGATCTCGTTTAATTTTCAAAATATTGATGTGAGAGCGTTATTACAGTTACTAGCTGATTTTAGTGGCTATAATATCTTAGTCAGTGATGGTGTTAGCGGAACAATGTCGCTTAAATTGGATAATGTACCATGGGATCAAGCGCTACAAATAATTTTAAACTCCAAAGGCTTGGGGATGAAGCGCGATGGTAATGTGATTAGGATTGCACCAGCTTCAGAAATGTCCGCTTTAAGCAAGATTCAGCAAGATAGTGATCGGGCACAGGAGGCTGTCGAACCGATAGATAGTGCAACTATCCGCTTAAAATATGCGCAGGCTACCACGGTTCAAACCATGTTACAACAACAAGGTGGTGCCGCCGCAACGGCGCCTGTTTTAACGAATTCAAGCGCAGCTAATGCGGTTGGTGGTGCCGCCGCAGCTACAGCCCCAGCTAGTTTGACAATGGGTGGATCAGGAAGTTTACTCTCGCCACGTGGTAGCATATTAGTTGATACGAGAACCAATACTTTAATTATAAATGATACTCCATCGCGTTTGAGAGATATGAGAGATTTAATTAGTAAGTTAGATATTCCAGTTACGCAAGTTTTAATTGAGGCTAGAATTGTTGAAGCGAATAGTAATTTTGAACGGGATTTGGGTACACGCTTGCTGTTAGCTGGAGTTGGTGGCAGTTTGACTTATTCAAATACTTTAGAAAATGGTGTAACTATTAATCAAACTGGAATTAATGCAGTTAGTGCTGATCCTAAAAGTTTTGTAAATTCAGATATGGGTGTGGCAATTACTGGTTCAATGTCTGCTATCTTTGCTCCAAATAGCAATACGCTGATTGGTCTTGAGGTGGATGCATTGGAGTTGCAAAGCGAGGGGCGTACAATTTCGAGCCCTAAAGTTATGACGTCCAACTATCAAGCTGCAAATATTCAGCAAGGGGTTCAGATTCCATATCAACAAGCTTCTAGTGCTGGAAATACCAATGTGGCATTTATTAACGCGACGCTTTCTTTGCAGGTAACACCACAAATTACTGATGATGGTTATATTTCTTTGAATGTAAATATTCAGAAAAATACTCCAAGTAGTTTGTCGGTACAGGGTACCCCTGCCATTGATACTAACAGCGTTACTACGCAGGTACGAGTTAAGGATGGTTCAACAATTTTGGTTGGTGGTATTTATGTTGATGATCAACAGCAAGTTCAACAACAAATACCTGGTTTAGGTGATATCCCATATTTGGGTTGGTTATTCAAAAATCAAGTGACAAAGAATAACAAAAAAGAACTCTTAATTTTTATTACTCCACGAATTATTGCGAATAGTTTAGAAAATGACAATTAAAAATATAATTATAGTCGGAATTACAGGGGTGGGTAAAACCACAATTGGTAAATTCCTTGCGGATAGTCTTAATCGTAAATTTATTGATTTAGACAAATTCATTGAAATCTCATGTGGCGTTGATATTCCTACGATCTTTGAATTAGAGGGGGAAAATGGTTTTCGTGAACGAGAGTCAGAAGCTTTAAATCAAGTAATTAATAATTATGATGATTATGTACTCTCTTTGGGTGGGGGGTGCGTTATTCGCGCAGAAAACCGCCATGTAATTGCGCGGAATAATAATTTAGTAATTCAGTTAATTGCGGATTTAGATGTTATTGTTGAACGTTTAGCTCGTTCTCCAAATAAGCGACCACTTTTAGCTAATCAAGATTTAAAGAAAAAGGTTGAAGAGTTATATAATACTCGGCGTGAGTTGTATGAGATGGTTAGTGATGTAACAATTAATACCACTAAACTAAGACCACATCAAGTTATTAGTATTGTGGAAAGCCATTTAGATCCATCGAATTAAAAAAGCCTAGGTATTATTTATGTTATATCAGTGGTTAGTATAAAGAAAGTCATTTGTATTTATTACTGATCAGGCATGTTTATTATTACATGAAATAACCAAACTAAATATAACAAAATGTAAGATCTATAATAAAGATTTATCTGTTTTTGTAATAATGATAGTGCATACAGTCCAAATTAATAAAAATGGTACCGATTGAATTTCGATACCATTTTTAGTTTAGCCAGATATTTTACCGCAGATCTTTGAAGTTATTTTTAAATTAAACTAGCGCTTTGGCTTGGGCTAAGGCTTCATCCAGTTTATGAGTTTCACTGCCGCCAGCTTGAGCCATATCTGGACGACCGCCACCTTTACCACCAACTATTGTGGCAAGTTTAGCGATAATTTCACCAGCTTTATATTGACTAATTAAGTCCTTGGTGACACCTGCGACTAAATTAACCCGCTCGGCATTAACTGCACCAATCACCACAATTCCGCTGACTAATTTGTCTTTAATTTTTTCAGCAAGTTCTACTAAAGCTTTACTTTCAAGCCCATCGAGACGTAAAACTAATAATTTAGCGCCATTTGCCAAAGTTGTGGCTTGATCTAATAACGCTTCAGCTTGATAAGTGGCTAATTTAGCTTTAAGTTCGGCAATTTCTTTGTTTTGCGATTTATTATCGGCTAACACTGCATCTATTTTAACCGTGAGTAAATCATTGCTTTGAGCTTTTAGTTTATCGCGTGCAACATCCAGCACCGCCATATTTTGCTGCATGCGTAATAACGCGGCTTCACCAGTAATGGCTTCAATCCGACGGACACCGTTAGCAATTCCGCCCTCGCTTGTGATCGTGAAAAAGCCAATATCACCAGTTTGAATTACATGAGTCCCACCACATAACTCGGTGGAGAATTCACCCATTTTAACCACGCGAACATCGCTGGTGTATTTCTCACCAAATAATGCCATTGCGCCAGTCTTAATTGCCTCATCATAGCTCATTTCATCAATGGCAACTTCGTAATTTTGCATGATGACGTGATTCACAATACGTTCAATTTCATTAATTTGCGCCTGAGTTAAACCTTTATCATTGGCAAAATCAAAACGAGTTAAGTCACTGCTAACCAATGAACCTTTTTGCGTCGCATGTGAGCCAATTACTTCATGTAACGCTTTATGTAATAAATGGGTTACCGAGTGATTGCGCGCGGTGGCAATACGTTGATGCAGATCAAGCGTTGCAATTACCTCATCGCCAATTTTTAATGAACCATGAGTTAATTTACCGCTGTGTCCGTGTACGGCAGCACGAATTTTTTGAGTATCTTCAACTGCAAATAAACAGCTTACGCCACCATCAACTACGATAGTTCCAGTATCGCCAGTTTGTCCACCTGATTCCGCATAAAACACGCTCTTATCTAAGACAACAATGCCTTCGTCACCAGCAATTAATTGAGTTACCGCAACACCGTCACGGTACATGGCGACTACTTTGGCAGCACAAGAGTTCTCGTCATAGCCGATGAATTCAGTCTCACAACCAGAGTATTCTAATGATCCAGCTATTTTGAATTTACCAGCTGCTTTTGCCATTTCGCGTTGGCGCGTCATGCAAATTTCGTAGCCATCAATATCGACATTAATGTCATGTTCACGGCAAACATCTTGAGTTAAATCAAGTGGAAAACCGTAAGTATCGTAAAGTTTAAAGGCCACATCACCAGCTAATAATTTGTGCTCAGTTGGCTGGTTTTTTGAAGTGGTATTGCTTTTTAAAATTGCATCATTTAATAAGGTCATGCCATTATCAATCGTTTGGAAGAAACGCTCTTCTTCTTGGAAAATAATTTTTTCAATCAACTCTTTATTCAAAATTAGTTCTGGGTAAGCATCGCCCATTTCGCTAACTAAAGTGGCAACTAATTGATTGAAAAATGGTTCACGACGACCTAGTTTATAGCCATGGCGAATTGCGCGGCGAATAATCCGGCGTACCACGTAACCACGTCCTTCATTTGAAGGTAATGCACCATCGGCAATCAGGAAGGATACCGAACGAATATGATCGGCTAATACTTTTAGTGAGGCGTTAGTTTTGTCAGTAGTATGTGTAATTTGTGCGGCGGTATCGATTAATTTAACAAATAAATCAATCTCATAATTGCTATGTACATTTTGTAAAACGGCAGAAATGCGTTCAATTCCCATGCCTGTATCAACTGATGGCTTAGGTAATAAGTTTAATTTACCAGTTTCATCACGATTGAATTGCATGAAGACGTTATTCCAAATTTCGATAAAACGATCACCGTCTTCTTCAGGAGTGCCAGGTAGGCCGCCCCAAATATCCGCACCGTGATCGTAGAAAATTTCACTGCATGGACCGCAGGGACCTGTGTCGCCCATTTGCCAGAAATTATCTGAGCCACCAGAGGCTTTATCACCAATCCGAATAATTCGTTCGGCAGCTAAACCAATTTCTTTATGCCAAATATCGAAGGCTTCATCGTCAGTATGATAAACCGTAACGTAGAGTTTTTCTTTGGGTAAATTTAACCATTCACTAGAGGTGAGAAATTCCCACGCGTACTTAATTGCATCGGTTTTGAAATAATCGCCAAAGCTAAAGTTACCTAACATTTCAAAAAAAGTATGATGGCGTGCGGTATAGCCGACATTTTCTAAATCGTTATGTTTACCACCAGCACGAACGCATTTTTGCGAGGTGGTTGCGCGTGTATAATCGCGTTTTTCTAAACCGAGAAAAGTATCTTTAAATTGATTCATTCCTGCATTGGTAAATAAGAGTGTTGGGTCGTCATGAGGGATTAATGAGCTTGATTTGACTATTTCGTGGCCTTTGCTTTTGAAAAAGTCTAAGAATTTTTGACGAATTTGATTTACTTGCATATTTTTCCTCTATTTGAATAAATTGGTTTAACCTTTAATTTTAACATGTTGGGCTGTATTGAATTAAAGATTTGTGCGTGGTTGTGGTAAAAATTATGCTTAGGAATTCGATAAAATATAGTTTCTGGTAGCGTGATGACTTGGTTTTTACGTCAGTTAGCTTGAAATTATGGGGCTACATTTTGTTGGTTTTAAATCTGCGGCTAGATGGAGTGAGTGAATATGGCATGGTTGGTTTTGCTTGAGTGATATTGGTTGTTATTTACTAATTATTTATCGATAAACAATAAATAATGGTTGACATTAAATAATTCCACATGCTACTATTCGGTACTTAATTTATTCAATAACTATTTTAAAGGGATTATGTTATGCATGAAAAATTAAAACGAGTTAGTTTGCGGGTTTTATTGTTATTACGAATTTTGTTAATTATAGTTCCAGTGATTACATTACTGAGCTGGTTGTTTCCAGAAAATAATTTAAGCCAAAGTATTTTAGGTCCATCGATTGGTGGATTTATTAAAGTCGATCAAATAAATGTATTTATGTGGAATAATAAGTTAATTGGTATAGTTGGATCTTTTTTTAATTTGTTACCGTTTGTGTTGAGTTTGGTTTGGTTAATTAAGCTCTTCAAAAATTACGCATTGGGTGATATTTTTACGGTTCAAAATGCTAAAATTTATAGTCGGTTAGGTTATGTTTGTTTATTTAGCGCGCTTTTATTGCAGCCAGTTAGCCAAATATTATTTTCGTTAGCGGTTTCAATAAATTATCCCGTCGGTCAACGTTTTATTGCTTTTGGCTTTGGTGGGGGTAATTTAACGGGAATTATTGGTGGAGTGAGTTTAATTGTGATTGCCTACGTAATGCGGATTGGACATGAAATCGATGAAGAACGTAATTTAACTATTTAAGTTGGTGAGCAAAATGGCGATTATAATTGAATTAGATGTGATGTTGGCACGACGTAAAATGAAGTTGCAGGATTTAGCGCAAGCGGTGGGAATTACGATTCAGAATTTATCAATTTTGAAAACAGGAAAAGCTAAAGCGATTCGTTTTGAAACTTTAAATGAAATTTGTCGTGCGCTAGATTGTCAACCAGGAGATATTTTAAAGTATCAGGCTGATGTGATTAGCCTTTAAATAGGTTATTTGGAATTTAAAATGAGAAAAGTATTGGTTTCAATTGGTATTTTTAGCGTTCCATGGTAAATGTCAGAATTTGTGATGGTACTAAGATCAATAGATGGACTGATTTACAAACTATGATTTGTAAAATCAACGGTTAATTGAGGATGTTGTGTGGTGTAAGTTTGTTATTCAGGAAAACAATTAACTTAGACTGAAATAAAAAACCACTAGATAATCTAGTGGTTTTCAGGAAACAAAGGGTAACTTATTTAGTTACAGGAGTTTCTTTAATAGTTTCAGCCGTAGCTTTTTTTACTGTTTTCAAAGTAGCTTGAGTTGCAGATTCAAAGTTTTTAGTTGCAAGTTCAGAAACTTGTGCAGAAACTTTAGACATGCTATCAGCTGCTTGATTAGAGGTTGTAATTATGTTTTGTAATGATTCGCTGGCTGCTTTAGAGAAAGCTGGGCTAACGTTTGGCATTTGATCAACTGATTTAACCAATGATTCTTGAGCATCTTTGATTGTTGATGCCGTAGTATCGTTAAATGCTGCTTTAGAGCTAGTCATAACATCAATAATTTCTTGAGTGTTAGCGATACTTGATTCTACTGAAGTAGCTGTGAAAGATTTAACTTGTTGGTTCATTTCAGTTGGGTTAGTCATCGACAGAATGTTTTTCATTGTTGCTGATGAGTTGTCCATGAATTTACGAACTGATTCACATTGAATGAAAGCAACTTGTTTGCAGCTATCAAGAGCTACATTAGCTAAAGTTACATAAGTTTCCATCATTTTAGTACATTGAGCATTCATTGCTACAAATTGTGGATTTTTGCAAAAATCAGTCATAGAAGTAAAGTTTTTATTTTTGAACATATCGTTAAGAGTTGTAAATTGTGTATTTTTAAACATGGTATTTTCTCCAAATAAATTTGTGTAATTTGACTGCAGATGCAGTTAAATGTTTTTCAAGGCTCTATTATGGTGCAACGCACCATTAGGTGTCAAGTTTATTTTGAACTATTTGTCAAATTAATTTACATTTAAATCTACTTATTTGGATGGCGAAGTTTGTGTGTTGGTGGTATCTGCTTGTTGTGTTTGAATATTCTGTGTGTGGATAAAATGTAACAAGCTGACATTAATTGAAAATAAGTCGTGGAAAGTTAATTTTGCCGTCCAAAATAACCTTGAGCGGCAGTGATTGTGTTATTTATTCATGAGTAGGTTATCAATTTCATCGGCTTTTAATTTAGCCGGGCGATTAAGTACTCGTTCCAGATAGGCGGTGAATTCAGGACGCTCTTCAAATATTCCAAATCGTGTTCCAAAGCTGATGTGTGATCCAACGTAAACATCAGCAGCAGTAAAACGTTCACCACAAATATATCGATTTGAGCTAACTACTTGAGCTAATACATCCAAAGTGGCTTGTGGATTACCGCAGCCAAGCGATTTTTCATGCTCTGCAGTTACTTCAAATTTTAACATTCGCAAACTTAGTGCTAGTTCTAATGGGCCAGCGGCAAAAAACAACCAGCGATAATAAGCGCCACGTTCGGCATCATTTTGTGGTGCTAAGCCTGCGTCTTTAAAAGTTTCCGCCAAATAGGCACAAATTGCGGGTGTTTCGGTGATAATAGTTGAGCCATGTTGCAGCGCTGGAACTTTACCCATGGGGTTAATCGCTAGATATTCAGCCGATTTCATGCTAGTTTCATAATCAAGAGTTTTGGTTTCGTAGCTTACGCCTAGTTCTTCGAGCATCCAACGAATGATCCGTCCGCGTGACATTGGGTTGGTATATAGAGTAATTGCTTGAGACATTTGTGTTCCTTTAAAATAAGTAGTAGCGCAAATATAATTACTTGATAAATCTAAACGTGGAATATTCTAGTGCATACGGGATAAATAGTCAAGTTTGTAATTGAGTGCAATGAATTAAAAATCGCCATAATCACATTGCAAACAGGTTATGCCATGCTCTCGCCACATTGCAACCACGCTATCGCGATCATCGACAACGAATTGAATTTGGTAACCTTTATGTTGGAGTTGATGCAAAATTTCTTCTTTGATAAGATTATCCGCGCGATAATCGCCAAAACGGCGCATATGAATTTCATTAATTGGAATATTCCACTTTTTAAACCACGCCTCAGTTTGTGGGCGAAAGTCATCGGTACGCCCTGAAACAATAATTACATAGTATTTATCCCAGAGTGCTTGGTATAATGCCACAATTGCGGTTTTAGGGGTGTCATTAATCATGGCTTGATTAAATTTAGCCCAGTTTTTCTTTTTACTTTCAACAAAGTGTCGTCGATGAGAAATATCGGCAAGAGTGCCATCAATATCAAAAATTACAACGGGTTTATGTTTCATGGTAATTGACCTCTAATTTATATTGGGAGAGTTAATTAGAGCATATCAGACTGTTATTTGTTAAATCTAATTAACCTTGAGGCTATTGTACTTGTGGTTTGTGATTTATGTGTAACATTTAGTCAATAACTTTACTAAATTAATCGCAAACTAATCTTTAGAGATGTGTATGTTATAATCTATTCCTCTTAAAGAGGAAATTTATTTTATGACAGCAATATACAATAATAAAAAAATCTTATGGACCATCTTTTTAACGATTTTAATCGATATGCTAGGAATTGGGATCTTAATTCCAGTTTTTCCGATGTTGGTTGTACCCAATTCACCTTTTCGCGTAACGCCTGATAGTTGGAGCGCTGCGGAAGGTTTTATCATGCTGGGTTGGTTAATGACCAGCTTTCCTTTAGCGCAATTTTTTTGTTCACCAATCTTAGGTCAATTAGCCGATCGTTTTGGGCGGCGCAGAGTTTTAGCGTTATCCATTAGTGGCACCGCTTGTTCATATGTTTTATTTGCAATTGGGGTTATTAGTAAAAATATTCCACTAATGTTCATTGCACGGGCTTTGGATGGTGCTTCGGGTGGAAATATTTCAGTTGCTCAGGCGGTAATTGGCGATATTAGCAGTCCGCAAAATCGTGCCAAAAATTTTGGTTTAATTGGCATGGCATTTGGTTTAGGTTTTATTATTGGGCCATTTATCGGTGGTAAATTGTCTGATGCTGGGCTAGTCAGCTGGTTTGATGTGGCAACACCATTTTGGTTTGCAGCTGGTTTGAGTGTAATTAATGTTATGCTAGTGCTTAAATTTTTGCCTGAAACGCTTAAAATTCGCAGTGATAAACGAATTGATATTACCAAGCCCATTCACAATGTAATTAAAGCTTTTACCTCAAGTGGATTAAAAAATATTATTCCAGCAACCTTTCTCTTTAATGCGGGATTTACGTTTTATACAACTTTCTGGGGGGTAATTCTTGCGGAGCAATTTGGCTTTACGCAAGGGCATATTGGTAATTATTTTGCGTATATTGGAATTATGATTATTTTAGCGCAAGGATTACTGGTTAGGCGGCTTTCGGGTAAGATTGCTGATTATAAAGTATTACGCGTTTCGTTTTTTGGAACCGCGCTTTGTCTGTTAGGTTATTACCTTATTCCAATTAATCATGTTGAGTGGATTTATTATCTACCGCCAATTATGGCTTCATGCAATGCTTTAACCTTTGCGTTTAGCGCTGCTCTAATTACCCGTGTTACTCCTGCCAATATTCGTGGTGAAGCCATGGGGATTAGCTCAAGTGCGAATGCTCTTGCACAAGCCATACCAGCCATTTTAGCTGGTTATATGGCAAGTCACCATCCTCGTTTACCAATTTTAGTTGGTAGTTTATGTGTGCTTTGTGGTGGAATATTATTTCATTGCTTATTTAAGCCACAGCAGCATAAAGAAGCTAGCGTTAAATAAAGGAAAAAAATGTTAATTGATTTTGAATTATTAATAAAAACCTTGTTTGTATTATTCTTAGCCGTGATTTCACCTGGCCCTGATTTTGTGATGGTCTTGCGTAATTCACTACGTTATGGTCAAACGTCTGGTCTAGTTTCAGCTCTTGGTGTTGCGTGTGGTTGTTTACTCTCGTTTACATTAGTAATGTTTGGGCTAAAAATTCTTTTTAGTTATCATTTAATTAAAAGCTTATTTAGCTTGATTTGTGGTGCTTATTTAGTTTATATTGGTTTTATGAGCATACGGAATAAAACTCAACATCAACATATTTCTGGGCAGCACCAAAGCGGTGCGCAATTATGGCTGTATTTTAAAAATGGTTTACTAACTAATTTATTAAATCCAAAACTATACACCTTATCGACCGCAATTTTAACTTATACCGAACAACAACATCCAAATTTGGCGACAAATGCTGCGATTGTAATTGGGCAAGCTATAATGGCGTTATTATGGTTTAGTGTGGTTAGTGTAATTTTTAGCTATTCTAAGGTACAGGATGCATATTTGAAGAAAGAGCGGATTATTAATATCTTAGTTGGCTTTATCTTCATTATCTTGGGTAGTCGAATTATGTTTGGTTAGTTAACACATATTAAATTTGATTGATTTAGAATAAATTAAGCCCCTGATAATTAATTTTATCAGGGGCTTGATAATCTACGGATGGTTAATTTAATAAATTAATTTTAATGACCATCTAGTAAATTAACGACATCCAACTAATGCTGCTTTAGGATCTTGGCTTTCAAAATCACAACGCACTAAATTTTCAGATGATGATGTTGCATAGAATTGCACTTCATATAATTTTGGAAATTTATCAATCCAATCAAATTCTTGTTGAGTTTGTGCGAGCGCTTTAGTGTGTGGGAATTGACGCCGCATCAAACAACTATCTTGAACTTCTTGTAAGGTAGTTGAAGCGTAGATTTGTAATTTTCCACATTTTAAATTATTCATATCCAATGAGTCACTTGCAAATGAAATCATTGGCAACATTAATAAACTAAGTAATAACTTACGCATAATAGTCCTCCATAAATGACTAAACTAAATGATTATTTCTAGATAAATTTTAAAAATTTACTAGCGATTAACGACAGCCATTAACCACTTGAGTTGGTTCTTGACGAGGGAAATCACAGGTCACTTTTTCATTGGTTGCTGAATTAGTGAATTTTACTTCGTACATTCCTAAATATAAGCCATCAGTAATCATAGTTTGACTGTGTACCGCACATTTATCTTGCACTTGTTTTAAAGTTGTTGCAGAGTTAATTTTTAAATCTCCACAAGTTAAATTATTCATATCCAAGTCACTGGCAATTGCAAAACCAGAAACTAGCAACAATGGTAGTAATAATTTACGCATTTGAATCCTCCCGAAATAGGTTAGTTAAAGCTCTTGACGTTTAGACATTTTGTTAAGATACATTTAGTTTTATTTGCATGTAATAACGGCGTTAACAAAATCCTAATTCACAATTTTAGCACAGATAAGGTAGAACAAATGTCTAAGTTTTCGGACATTTGCTAACTTAGAAATAAACTTTCTTAGACTTTTAGCTCTTTGTCTTAGTTTATCCTATAATTATTTATTGTTTGTGTTGCTATACAAATATCTTCATACCATTATAACATGGGTACTAATTCGTAATATACTGGTGTCGTTATAATACGACATCAAGCATAATATTCATTATTGAATACAGAATTAGGTAATTATTTTAATCTGTTATAGCATTTCAGAGTGACGCATTAAATTAGCGTTAATTACACGTAATGTGGCGTAATTACCTATGGTAAAATCAAGGGCTATTTTAACTGGATTAAAATTATAAAAGCCTATGAAAAAAATCATCATTAATAGTTTGCTCTGGTTGTTGTCTCAGTTGCCGTTGAGCGCAATTCGCTGGCTTGGTGCCAATATTGGTCTAATTTCGCTGCGTTTTTCGAATAAATCTGCCAAACGCTTACCACATAATTTGTTGATTACGGGTTTAGCGACGCCTGAAACCGTTGAGCAAATGACTCGTGATACCGCAAAAGCTCTTGGCATGACTTTAGCTGAGGCGGCATTAATTGCTTGGCGTAAAGATCGTAAGTTAATCGATAAATTATCGAGTGTTGATGAGAGTTTCTATGTGGTAAAACGCCTCTTAGAATCTGGGCAAAATGTGGTTTTTTTGACGCCACATATTGGTAATTTTGAAGTTGCGGTCAAATATTTTGCGTATCACTTGCCTATGGACATTCAAATTTTGTACAAACCATCTAAAGATCCAGTCATTGAAGAAATTATGTTAACTGGACGCACTGAAACTAATATTACCCCAGTACCCACAACGCGTAAAGGTGTCTTGAGTTTAATCAAACATCTGAAAAATGGTGGTTGTTTAGGTATTTTACCAGATAATGTAGCATCGGGCGGTGATGGCGAATGGGTGAAATTTTTTGGACAAGATGTCTATGCGACGTCATTAGCGGCTAAAATTTGCCAAATGCCAAATACGCATGCGGTAATTGTACAAAGCTTACGCACTAAAACTGGCTTTAGTTCTAAGTGTATTCCATTTAAACCGAGTAATAATGAAACGCATGATATTATGCAAGAACTCTATGCCGCAATTGAAAGCCTAGTACGTGAGGCTCCCGAACAATATTATTGGTCGTATGATCGTTTTCGTCATCCAGAGAAGGCAAAGCCAAAGCCAAAGCCAAAACCAGACGCCTAGCATCAGCTAGTTTTAAACCTGTGATTCGTTAGTTATTAGCATCAACTACCTTCTTTCACTCATTTGTAAAAGGTAATCAATGCTCAATAAATTTCTAATCAGTCTTGGAATTTGGGTTTTACGTTTAATTAGTTTATTGCCAATGCCGCTAACTCGCGCACTGGGTACATTGATGGGGTTAATCGCTTATGCTCTAATGTCTAAGCGCCGTCATATCGGTATGGTTAATTTGAATTTGTGTTTTCCAGAAAAAAGTCTAGCAGAGAAACAGAGAATCTTACGCCAACACTTTGCCGAGTTATTTATTATTGGCTTGGATTATGGTTTATTATTTGGTGCGAGCAAATTTCGCATGCGGCGTTTAATCAAATACCGTGGGTTTGCGAATTTTGAAAAATATTATAAGCAGCGCCCAATTGTGTTACTTGCTCCGCATTTTATTGGTTTAGATATTGGTGGTAATCGCACTACCATGGATATTTCGGGTTACACCATGTTTTCAGAACAACGCAATCAATATTTGTCGGAGCGAGTTAAACAAGCTCGCACACGCTTTATGATTCATAATGGTGGCGAAATTTTCTCGCGTCAAGATGGATTACGCACAATAGTCAAGAAAATGAAGCAAAATAAACTGCCATTTTATTATTTGCCCGATCAAGATATGGATGAAAAAAGCTCGGTGTATGTGCCTTTTTTTGCTCATCCAAATTGTGCAACCTTAGATACGTTGCCTAAAATATTAAAGTTAGCTGATGCGGTAGTAATTCCGATGGCGACTTATCGCGAGGGTAATCAATATGTGATTGAGTTTGGTCCAGCGTGGGAAAATTATCCGAGTGGTGATGTGCATGCCGATGTTGCCTTTATGAACAGGCAAATTGAAGCGATGATTATTAAGCACCCAAGCCAATACTTATGGATTCATAAACGCTTTAAAACGCAGCCAAATTTGCCACGTGGAAAACTTTACGAAAGTTGTTAAGTAATTAGATCATTGACATTTATAAATAAAATTAGGTAGTTAAATAGTTTGTGTTCGTGCAAAAAGGTATGTATTTACCGCACAAAATCTTAGCAAGAACATTATCATCAGTTCTTGAGTAGGAAATTAATCCAAAAAATTATAATAGGGGATAAGCTTTAGATGATCGTAGATAAATTATTGATTAAGTTTGGTTTAGGGGTATTGCGCTTATTTAGTGGTTTGCCGATGCCGATTATTGATTTGCTTGGTGGCGGCTTGGGTTTCTTAGGTTATCATTGCATTAGAAAACGCCGCAATGTTGGCTTAGTAAATCTGGGACTGTGCTTTCCTGAAATGAGTGATGAAGATAAGAAAAAGCTCATCCTGCAGCATTTTAAAGAGTTGATGCGTTCAACTTTATGTTATGGATGGATTTTTTATGCTAGTCCCAATAAATTACGTCGTTTGATTAAAATTCGTGGCTTAGAGCATTATACGAATATTCGTGGAAAGCACCCAGTAATCTTGCTGGCGCCACATTTTTTGGGTTTAGATATTGGTGCTAATCGCCTAACACTTGAAACACCTGGCTATAGCGTTTATTCTGCGCAACGCAGCGCTTATTTGAATGAACGCATGAAGGCGGCACGTTTACGCTTCATTAAAGATCAAGGTGGTGAAATTTTCTCGCGCCAAGAGGGGTTACGCAGCATTGTACGTAAAATGAAGCAAACCATGATTCCATTTTATTATTTACCTGATCAAGACATGGATGAAAAAAATTCGCTGTATGTGCCATTTTTTGCACATCCTGTCTGCGCAACCTTGGATACTTTGCCAAAGTTAGCTCAATTAACCGATGCTCTAATTATTCCAATGGCAACTTATCGCGAAGGTGATCATTATGTGGTGGAGTTAGCGGCGCCGTTAGAAAACTACCCAACTGGGGATACTCAGGCTGATGTAGCAACGATGAATCGTTATATCGAAACTATGATTATGAAACATCCAGATCAGTATTTATGGATGCACAAACGCTTTAAGACCCAACCGAATTTACCGCGAGGGAAATTATACGAAAATTGTTAAGGATTCTTCAAATATGAAACAACATCAAAGTAAGCCCAGCAAATATAGCCCAGAGCAAATTTCACGGCTTTTTCCTTATAGTCTCGGCGAAGATATCGGCAATGCAGTTAGTCATTGCGTTGGTGCATTAATGGGAATTGGCTTGCTAATTAGCCTCGCTTGGATTGCTGGTCGCTATGGGAATTGGGTTGATGGAATTGCGTTTATTTTTTATGGATTAACGATAGTTTTTATGTTCACCATGAGTACGGTTTATCATTCGATGGTTCATCATACAGCGCGTGATGTACTCAAACGTATGGATCATGTGGCGATTTTTATCTTGATTTTGGGGACTTATACACCGTATGTGTTTAGTTTACTAAAGTCGCCACGTGGTTATATGACTTATGCGGCATTACTGGTGATAACTGTAGTTGGTATTGTATTTAAAGCTATTTATGCGGGTCGTTTCAAACGAATTGGTACCTTGATTTATGTTTTAATGGGCTGGTTTTCGATAATATTATTACCCGAAATTATCGCTAAATTATCTACCGCAGGGGTAATATTTTTTATTCTTGGTGGACTAATTTATACGGTTGGCGCATTATTTTATGCGTTTAGTAAATTTAAATACTCGCATATGGTTTGGCATATTTTTGTGGTTCTGGCTGCATTGTCAATGTATTTTTCAATTGCGCTATATATTTTGCAGTATCGTGGAGCGTAGTTATTCGAGTTTAGCTAATTTAAACCAATGGGAAGAAGTGCGAACATTACAGTAAAAAGTGGAATGGTTTCAAGAAAGTATTTTAGATGTTGTTTTTATTAATTTTAATTGCGGTTGTTGCATCAAGTGCGTTAGTTTACTTGTATTTTAATCGAGAGAATATCCTAGAGTTAAAATTAAAGATGGTTCTTTACTCGCTTTGGTTGGTAATTTTTATTGTAACGATGTTGATCTGTTCAAATCTAGCCCATATTGGTTTAGCTTTTAATTCACATGCACCAGATTATGATTTTATGCAGACAGTTGATAGCGATTATATTAGTTTATTTATGACAAATTGGCTATACATTTTAGTTGGCATCGGCATTTATTTTACGATTACGCGAAAATTAAAAATTGCACCACTTTGGTTCTTAGTTGCATTATTTATGCTGGTAGTGTATTTATATTACCCAGGAATTCCAAGTGCGGATGGTATTGACACTTCATATAGTCAATTCTTAGCGCAAAGCTATACGGATTTTCAGCCACCATTATTTACGCTATGGTGGCATATATTTCGGATTAAAAGTGCCGCGTTTATTATGAATTCACTGTTTTATTATGGTGGGTTAATTTATATTAGCTATTTTTTACGTAAGAATGGCAAGCATTGGCAAAATGATCTATTGGTCTTATTTTGTTTAAATCCATTGATGTTCACACAATTGGCGATTATTTGGAAAGATATTTCATTCACGGGTTTCTTAATTGATTGTGTCGCATTATATTTAGCGATTCCGTCAATTTTTAATCGCAAACTAAAAATACTCGCGTGGGTTGCATATTTCTTATTATTATTTTTAGCGATTGGATTTAGGCTTAATGGTGCAATCGCAGTACTACCATTTATGCTGCTTGGGGTATATAAGGTACTATTTCCTGTAATACATCAGCAACGTTGGCAGTTAAAGGCTTTATATGTTAGCTTGATAAGCCTTGGCGTAATTAGCTGTTTTGTCATGGTTAACTTATTTATTGTGTATAAAGTATTTGATGCAAAAGCAACTAATGTCCAAGGTGTGGTAATGCTCTCGAATATGGCATCGATTGAATGCATGTCGAATCATGAATACAAAATTGATACTAACTATTTTATACCTCCAGTTGATGATAGTCGTAACGTATTCTGTGATCAGGTTATAAATTATTATAATAATGATGCTCAGTTTGCGAATTGGAGTGGTACTGGTGTTATGTTGAATTGGTCTGGAACTGATGAAGATTATAAGGAAATCAAGCAACAGTGGACTTCAGCATTAATCGATTACCCAGTGACTTACTTGTTGTATCGAGCAGAGTATTTTACTAATGTGATGTTTTTTAGCTATTGGTATCCAACTGGAACTTTAACTGAAACACCTGATTTAATGTCTAAAATTGCGACTTATCAGCATGCGGATATGAAAATTGAATTAGCTTTGTTTTTAATTGCTGGAACAATTGCTGGATTGTTTGCCTGTATTTATTTCAAAATTTATGGCTTGTCATTGGTGATATTAATTTCCAGTATTTTGCAATTATTAAGCTTATATTTTTTAATTCCAAATCATTCGGCACGGTATTTTTTCTGGGATTATATTGCGGTAGTACTAGCGTTAGCGTTTTTAACTTTGGAAAAGCCATCAGCTAAAATGTCGGGTAATTTAAAAGCGCGGAAGAAGCACAAACATACAAAAATTAACTAATTATTACGTGTTTAAAAATAATTTTTATAAAGGTTTTGGTTTAAATGAGTTATCAGGCACACAGTTCGGCAATTATTGATGAAGGCGCGCAAATTGGCGAAGCTACTAAAGTTTGGCATTTTAGCCATGTGTGTGGTGGAGCGCAAATTGGCGCAAAATGCTCATTGGGGCAAAACGTCTTTGTTGGCAATGATGTAAAAATTGGCAATAATGTAAAAATTCAAAATAATGTTTCGATTTATGATGCAGTTTATCTTGAAGATGATGTGTTTTGTGGTCCTTCGATGGTCTTTACCAATGTGTTTAATCCGCGGAGTCACGTAATTCGCAAACATGAATATCGGAAAACCTTAGTCAAACGCGGGGTTAGCATTGGGGCTAATGCGACGATTGTCTGTGGCAACACGATTGGTGAATATGCTTTTATTGGTGCGGGTTCGGTGATTAATAAAGAAGTCAAATCTTATGCTCTGATGGTTGGTGTGCCTGCGCGGCAAATTGGCTGGGTGTGTCAATGTGGATTTAAGCTCCAATTTGTACAGAATAAGGCTAGTTGTGCTGAGTGTCATAGCACTTATGAGTTGATTAATGAGCAGTGTGTGCCTGCGAGCAAATGACGACACTGCATCAGCTATTTCAGCTTCAAGATATTCCACGGTTGGATAAGCGCGTGCTGTTGAGTAAGATTACGGGTTTTACAACTGCGCAATTGATTAGCCGTGATGATTCTGAATTAAGTGTGGAGCAATTGCAACTCTATCAGAATTGGGTGCAGCGTGCGCTGGCTGGTGAGCCCGTTGCGTATATTTTGGGTCAGAAAGAGTTTTACTCGCGCGAATTTAAAGTTACGCCAGCTACGTTAATTCCTCGTCCTGAAACTGAATTGTTATTGGAGAAAATTCTTGAGTTAGCTACGCCAAATGCGCGGGTGGTGGATTTGGGAACTGGAAGCGGTTGTCTGGCAATTAGTGCTAAATTGGAACGTCCTGATTTACAGATCATTGCGGTAGATAAATTTGTTGCCGCACTGCAAGTAGCGCAAGAAAATGCACTAAATTTAGCCGCTAAAGTAGAATTTATCCACAGTGATTGGTTTACTAATTTAAGCGGTAAATTTGATCTAATTGCGAGTAATCCACCCTATATTGAAGCTAATGATCCGCATTTGCAAGCTTTGCAATTTGAACCGCAAACTGCATTGAGTGATTTTGCGGATGGTTTAAGTTGTATTCGTGTGATCGCCAATTCCGCACGCGAATTTCTCAATCCAAATGGTTGGTTAATTATTGAGCATGGCTATAATCAAGCGCATGCTGTGCAAGAGATTTTTCGTGTGGTTGGGTTAGTGCAAATTGCAACGCTACAAGATTATGCGGGCATTGATCGCATTACGTTAGCTCAACAAGCTGGTAGTTAACTGATTGATGGAAGCATTAGGCTAGAAACGGTTAATGGATGGTTTGGTAAGAAACTTAGTGAAGTTATCAGTCGCTCTATGGAGTTGACTTGTGCCCAAATTTTGATTTTTTTAATTATGCTATTTTAAAAGGTTCATTGATGAAAAATAATTTTTTGATAACGACTCCCACCCAACGCTTGTTACCGACTTATAGTGGGGTAGCTTTTTTGCTAAGTGTGATTATTGGGCTGACCATCTGGTTCACAGGAAGCAACCATGGGTTATTTCTTACGATTAATCAGCAGCATGCTTTAATGCCAACTCAATTTTGGTTAGCCTTTAATTTACTTAGTTATTCTAAGTTTTTTATTCTGCCAACGTTGCTAATTGTTTTAACTTTTGTTTGGCGCCGCGATAAATTAGCTAATGTAATTTTATTGATTATTGTGTATTATGCAGTTTTTGCTGGGCTTAAGCACCTAATTGGCGAGGCGCGCCCATATATGGTGTTACAGGAGGGAAGTTTCTTCTGGATTAATTTGTATGAAAATGCAGTTAAATCCGCATATTTATCTTTTCCATCGGGACATACGGGAAATATGACAGTTTTTGCCTTTAGTATGAATATGCTATTTTTCTCTAATAAAAAAGGTCTGCAGTTCTTAATGTTAGCCTTAGTAGTTGCAACTGCATTAGCACGAATTTGTACGGGTTGGCATTGGCCGTTAGACGTTTTAGCGAGCGGCCTAATTGGTTACCTATTAGTTAAAATTTGTTTTGCAATTAATTTGAATTATTTTAAAAGAAAAAATCATGCGCGTTATTGATCATCTTAAATCGGCGAAGAAAACTTTATTTAGCTATGAAATTGTGCCGCCAGTGCGTGGTAGCTCGACAAATATTAGCGAAATATTCGCCATTATTGAACAATTATTACCTTATGATCCCAAATGGATAAATGTAACCACCCATGCCTCGTCGTTGTTATATGTTGAAAAAAGCGATGGTTCGATCATTAAACGCGTGCATAAAAAACGCCCTGGTACGATGGGGATTTGTGGCGTCATTCAAAATAAATATGGAATTGATGCCGTGGCGCACGTTTTGTGCCAAGGTTTTTCGCAACAAGAAACCGAAGATGCATTAATTGAATTAAATTATATGGGCATTGAAAATATACTCGCGCTAAAGGGCGATAACCTTAATTATAATCGCAAGCTGGATGAGGGTGAACGAAGCAATAAATATGCGGTAGATTTAGTTAAGCAAGTGGCAAAAATGCGTCAAGGTTTATTTCTTGGAGATACTGAATATCCGGCCTTAGACTTTTGTATGGGAGTTGCGAGCTATCCTGAAAAACATTTTGAAGCTGCAAATCAAGAGTTAAATATTGAGTATCTGAAACAAAAAGTTGCAGCGGGTGCAGAATATGTAATTACGCAAATGTTTTTTGATAATCAAAAGTATTTTGCGTTTGTCAAAGCCTGTCGCCAAGCTGGAATTACGGTGCCAATTATTCCTGGAGTTAAAGTTTTAAAGAGTGCGACTCAAATTAATAGCCTGCCACGACTATTTCATGTTGATTTACCGCATGAATTGGTGGCACAATTATTAGCTGCGCCACAAAATGCGCAACAAATTGGTCTTAACTGGGCTAAGGCTCAAGTCCGCGAGCTAATTGCTGCTGGTGTGCCATGTGTGCATTTCTTTTTAATGAATGACGTTAGTAGCGTCTTAGATGTAATAGACGAATATAAATAATTGAATTTAACTGGGGAATTTATTTTGCGTAAGCCACTGATTGGAATCACTTCGAATGTTGAAAATATCACTGCACTAAGTAATAATAGCGATGAATTTGTGTTTGTCCGTGCAAATTATGTAAGTGCAATTTTGGAAAATGGTGGAATTCCACTAATTATAAATAGTAAAATGAGTCAAATTGATGCCGAACATTTAGTTGAGCGATTAGATGGGATTTTGTTTATTGGTGGTCAAGATGTAGACTCCAATTACTATGGTGAAGCCTGTAAAATTGATTACCATCATGAAGTGTTGGATTCTGGCACGCCATATAAGCGCCCGTTACGCGATAAACCAAATTCAGAGCGCGATAAATTTGAAATTGCATTATATTTAGCCGCCAAGCAGCGTAAATTACCGGTTGTTGGAATTTGTCGGGGTTATCAATTGATTAATGTGGCAGAGGGTGGGAGTTTATTTCAGGAAATTCCGCTTCAAGATGTACTGCATACCATTACCGTGGATGAAATCATACCTGATCATGAAATCATGATTAATGAAGGCTCGCATGTCCATGAAGTATTTGGGTCAACTTGCTTTTTGATTTGTTCAATTCATCATCAAGGAATTAAGCAACTGGGGCAAGATTTAATTGCAACTGGGTTTGCCAAAGATGGTTTAATTGAAGTGGTTGAGAGTAATGATCCTGAGCATTTTATGATCGGTATGCAAGGTCATCCTGAACGTTCGTGTAAACATTATAATGAACATAATTATTTATTTCAAGCCTTTATTCAAGCTTGTAAAGAACACCGTAAAAAATCTTTGCCTTAAGTAGCAAAAAATACACTCATCCCATCTTTTTGGGCGGTGGACTTAAATCTCACTATCAATTAAACTAATGTATAACAGATTATAAATTAATTTAACCAAGGAGTATAAGTCATGAAAATTAAAACTTTAATTATTATGTTGTCTTTAGCTAGTGTACTTGTCGCGTGTGGTCAAAAAAATTCTGGTTCTCAAGCAGGATCTTCACCACAAATGTCACTTAGCCCTGATGATAAAATTTCTGCCTACAAAGCAGGAAATTTATATTTAACCTTGCGTAGTGAAACGTTAATAAATAATCAAAAAATATTAGTCAAAATCATTGGGCAAGATAATCAATCTCTAATTGAGGGGCATGTTAACTTTAAAAATGGTTATGCCTTGCTAGAACTTACGAAAACTAGGCTAACCACTGGAGTTAAGCGGGTTGAGCTATTTGATGGTAAACGTTTAATTGCAACTAGCCAGATAGCGGTTATGATTAGTGATAGCAGCAAGCCATCAATGTATAGCATAGCAATTAATGTTCCTAATTTTAAATCTGAAAAAGTATCACAAACTACATCTAAATCATTACAAGTTGTGGATGGTGCTCAACAACCTTGGGGTTCATCAGTTAGCTATGCATTAGGTGGTATTGGTAATCTTATTCCTGTTTCAATGCCTGGGCTAAAAACCGCACTCGGTTTTGCACAAATTGCACTTGGTTCAATTGGGCTTATTCCTAAGCCAAATCCACCACAAAATTTATTACCCAAAATAATGGATAGCTTGAATACAGTGCAAATCGAAGTGCTTAAAATGAATGCACAATTAACTGCATTTAATGTAACATATAATTTAAATCAAGCAAATCAACAAGAGAAAAGCCTTAATATTGATATTCAATTTATTGCAGATATGGCTACAGCATATACGAACTTAATAAATCCGAGCTATAATAATTCATTAGCTACATATATTGGTCAGGAGTTACCGTTAGTTAATGGTGATTTGGGTAAGCTTGGTGCCCTTCAAGAAATTATCGGCGGTAAATCGGCCTATAGCTCAATTAAAGCCGCTCGTGATAGAATTTCTGACCCTAGTTATTTAAAGCAACTAGTTGATGCGATTCAATTAAACGACAGCAATAGCTTATTAACTTCTTTGAACTCAAAGAATCCAAATATGCCAATTAATTATATTGCTTATCATGATCAAAGTAATGCGCGAGTTATGAACAACTATACGCAAATTGTTCTTGCGCTTAATCAGGCCTATGAGTTAAATCGTTTGTCGTTGTATTTGGCAGCTGATCCAGAGAATAAATATGGTGGTTTTTATGCGCGTAATCTAGTGGTTAGTGACACGGGATTTGAAAATACTACGAGCTATTCACAAAAATTAGCTCGACTAGATGCGATTTATCAACAGGCATATGCTAATGTTGAAAGTGCATTTGCACCGAGCAAAATGATTAATGTCTATCGTGATTTACCTTATTTTGCAAAAAATAATCCTGAAGTTAGTCCACGTGATTTTGCAAAAATGTACGGGATGAATTACTACGATGGTAAGATTGTCAAAGGTGTTCAAGATTTCCCAGAGAAGAAAATACCTTACCAGTTGAATGCTGCAGATATTCTTGAATTAGGTAAAGTACGTAGTTATAGTAATCCTCCAATCTATTATTATGTTAATAATGCAGTGCAAGATATTTACACATCTACTGAACAAAAAGTTCTTGGTGCTGGAATTCCATTTGACGCAGCCGTTCTTTATCCTTGGAAAAAAGGTTGGACAAATATTGTACTTCCTGTCAATGCATTTAAGGATGCACAAATTGCTGAGAATCTTTATGCTACACCCAAATTTAAAAAAACTAAGGATACAACGTGGGGTAATAATTTTAATACACCAGTTGTTACATCACCAGTAGGCGATTTCGATGACTCAGCAGATAATATCTCATTTAATAATGTATTTTGGGTGCGCTCAGATGCTGAGGGTGCAAATCCACTGAATAATGGCGGCCGTTATACAAATGAATATTTATTTACACTTAGCGCCCTTGAGGTTGGAGATAATTCTTTCGGGTATCAAGTGGATACATTTAATAATGCATATATGATTTATCGTTTATCATGTGCAACTATAAATTGTGTCAAGGTTCCAGCGAGTGGTAATCTACCAGCATATTTACTTTATTCAGATGGATATAAAATTTGGATAAATGGTGATGGAAGTATGAATGTTTATCAGGGGATTCGTGGCGGTTATACTAGAATACCAAGTAAAACAAATTAATTAGTGCCAATAAGCTCACGAGTGCTTGTAATTTGCTTTGTCTAGCGAGGTATTTTATGTGCACGAATGATTAAGCTTGAGTCATAACTGGAGTATAAGATGGATAAATTCATACAACGTAGTATCGACGCTGGGAAAATTATTTTTCATGATCAAGAACTCTTTTATGTGCTTAACTTAAATTATCAATTGGAGTATTGTTCAGAGTATTACGCACATTTTTTGGGTTATACTACGACAACTGATCTGCTTGACATGATCATTGATGATAATGATTTACTTAATTATTTTGGAATTTCAAAAAATCACTCATTGCAAGTCTCCAATCAAGCTTCACCTCATGTGTTATTAGTCTTTGTCAGTGATAAATTTGGTAAAAAATTACCACTATTTAGTGTGGTTCGGCGGATATTGGATGATGAACATAAATTGGTGGGCTTTTTTATTAATAATATTCGTGCCTTCTTTAATGCAGATAAGCTGCAATTATTGGAGAAACTCAATCCAAACTTTATGCAAAAACGTTACGTTTCCAGTCAGTGCTTAACAGTTAAGTTATCCAAGCGTGAAGAGGAGGTTTTATTTTTACTCTTGCATGGTAAAAGTGCGCGAGAGATTACAGATTTTATTAATCGTGCCGAACAAAGTAATATTTCAGTTAATACGATTAAAAGCATTATAAATAAACAGTTATATCTAAAATTTGATGTCTATGACCTCGCTACATTGCTCAATAAATCTCGTCAACAAGGCTACACTAATTTTATCCCAACTAGTTTTATCATTAATCAGGGCATTCATTTGTGTGACCATTAATGGTTTATTTACTTGCTGATAACGCGTAACAAAACATTATTATTTTTAAGCTTAAGCTGCTTGATTTAAGTTACAATAACTCTTTATGTATGCGTGATGTTTGGAGAGTGAAATGAAGAAATTATTTGGTCTCTTGTGCTGTTTGCTTGGTTCGGCATGCGCCAAAGAGGTTTATGATGTTAATGAATCGCAAAATACAACCGTAACTGACAATAAACTGCGTCAAGTTGAGTCAAATTCTTTGCTTTCAACTCAAGCCTTAGAATCAGCACCCACCAAGCAAAATCACTACACCAGTTCCCCTACTTCTC
>Ga0247840_10001571_pt1 | contig 44358 bp, 40 predicted proteins | sample LaCruzMarch2015__FD_192404 | JGI IMG/M metagenome (GOLD analysis project Ga0247840, IMG submission 192404) | Freshwater microbial communities from meromictic Lake La Cruz, Castile-La Mancha, Spain - LaCruzMarch2015_17m | ecosystem: Environmental > Aquatic > Freshwater > Lake | place: Spain... | reverse complement strand
TCTGCTCGCCACCGATGAGGACGCGGTCGGGGCAGGTAAGATCCTCGACGGCTGTGCCCTCGGCAAGAAACTCCGGGTTCGAGAGGACGTCAAACTGCCCGGATTTCGAATTGGCGCGGAGGATCGTAATGATCGCCTCGGCTGTCTTCACAGGGATTGTGCTTTTCTCGACAATGATCTTCGGCCCCTCGGCGACAGCGGCGATCCGGCGCGCGGCGCTCTCGACGTATTTTAAATCTGCCGCACGACCGGCCCCGATGCCCTGCTTTTTCGTCGGGGTTCCGACGCTCACAAAGATGATGTCGGCCTTCCGGATACCGCCGTCCACGTCGGTGGAGAAAAACAGGTTTTTCCCGCGCGAACCGCGGACAAGCTCGTCGAGGCCCGGCTCATAGACCGGGAGGGTATCGGAGTTCCATTCCGCAATGCGGGCTTCATTCGGATCAACGACGTTGACTTCGATATCGGGGCATTTCGCCGCGATCATGGCCATGGTGGGACCGCCGACATAACCGGCGCCGAGACAGCAGATTTTCATAGTGGAGTTAATCAGGGTTGAAGCTCTTTGCGGAAGTGGGCGATGGTGCGCTCGATCCCCTCCTCGAGAGGAACTTTCGGCTCCCAGCCAAGGTGTTTTTTCGCCAGCGAGATGTCCGGACGTCGCTGTTTGGGATCATCTGCGGGGAGCGGTTTGTGCGTGATCTTCGATTTCCCGCCGACTTTCTTCAGCACGAGTTCCGCAAGCTCCATCATTGTGAATTCGCCAGGGTTGCCGAGGTTCATCGGCCCGACGGTTTCGGTCTGGGCCATGAACCGAATGAAGCCTTCGATGAGGTCGTCCACATAGCAGAACGAGCGGGTCTGTTTGCCCTCGCCGTAAACCGTGAGATCCTCGCCGCGCAGCGCCTGGACGATGAAGTTGGAAACCACGCGTCCGTCGTTCGGAAGCATGCGGGGTCCGTAGGTGTTGAAAATCCGGATCACCCGGATGTCCACATTGTTTTCCCGGTGGTAGTCGAAAAACAGCGTCTCCGCGCAGCGCTTTCCCTCGTCGTAGCACGACCGGAGGCCGATGGGATTGACATGGCCCCAATACGATTCGACCTGGGGATGAATCTCGGGATCGCCATACACCTCGGAGGTGGAGGCCTGGAAAACCCGGGCCTTGACCCGCTTGGCCAACCCGAGGCAGTTGATCGCGCCCATCACCGACGTCTTTGTCGTTTTGATCGGATTATACTGATAGTGCGGCGGTGAGGCCGGACAGGCGAGGTTGTAGATCTGGTCGACCTCGATTTTGAACGGGTCGATCACGTCGTGGCGGATGAGCTCAAACCCCGGATTCCCGAGCAGGTGGGCGACGTTTTTCTTCCGGCCGGTGAAAAAATTATCGAGGCAGGTGACTTCGTTTCCGGCTTCCAGAAGCCGCTCGCAGAGGTGCGAGCCGAGAAATCCGGCGCCGCCGGTAACAAGAATTTTCATGCGCGTAGTTTTAGTGAAATGTCTTGGAAACCCTGACAGGAAGGACTCAAGCAGCGTCCCACGCAGGATTCGATATGGTGGCGAGACTAGCCACCGGCAGTCCCCCATGTCAATGGGCTCCATGTAGGGAAAACGCCGGAAAACCGGGTTCCGGGCACCCGCCGGAAAATTCCGTGGAAACCCGATTGAATCCGCCGACGGTTCCGCCACAATACGCGGTTCGATGTCCGAAGAACTTTCCAAAGCTTACGAACCCGGTCTGGTGGAAGACAAATGGTATGCCTGGTGGCAGGAACGCGGGCTGTTCCATGCGGATCCCGCCTCCCCGAAACCCGGCTACTCGATTGTCATCCCGCCGCCGAATGTCACCGGCGTCCTCACGCTGGGCCACGTGCTCAACAACACGATCCAGGACATCTTGGCGCGCCACGCGCGGCAGACCGGGCACGAGGTCCTCTGGCTCCCCGGAACCGACCACGCGGGCATCGCCACGCAGACGGTCGTCGAGCGCAGGCTCCGCAGGGAGGAAAAGAAGACCCGCCACGACCTCGGACGCGAGGAGTTCCTCAAGCGCGTCTGGGAGTGGAAGGAGAAGCACGGTGGGATCATCATCAAGCAGCTCAAAAAACTCGGCTGCTCATGCGACTGGGAGCGCGAGCGGTTCACGATGGACGAGGCCTATGCGCGCAAGGTCCAGGAGGTCTTTGTGGACCTGCATGCCAAAGGTCTCATCTACCGCGGCAAGCGGATGGTAAACTGGTGCCCGGTTTCCCTGACCGCGCTCAGCGACGAAGAGGTCATCCCGAAGCCGCAGAAAGGCTACCTCTACCACTTCAAGGTGGAGATCGTGGAGCGACCTGGAACATTTCTCGAAATTGCCACGACACGGCCGGAGACCATTATGGGCGACACGGCGGTCGCCGTGAACCCGAAAGACCCGCGCTACCGGGAATTCATCGGGCTCACCGTGCGCAGACCGCTCCCGCTGGATAACCCGGAGATCCTCCCGATCATCGGGGACGAGGCTGTGGAATTTGAATTCGGAACCGGTGTCCTGAAGGTGACTCCCGCACACGACAAGACCGACTACGAGATCGGTCTCCGCCACAACCTGCCGGTCATCGACATCATGAACCCGGACGGCACGCTGAACGATCTCGCGGGAGAGGACTTCGCGGGGCTCGACCGGTTCGAGGCCCGCGTCGAGGCGGTGGACAGGCTCCGCGAGCTCGGCATCCTCGTCAAAGAGGAACCCCACGAAAACCACGTCGGCTTCAGCGAACGCGCGGATGTCCCGGTTGAGCCCCGGCTCTCCGAACAGTGGTTCCTCAAATATCCGAAAACGCTGGAGGCCCGCGACGCCGTCCGCAACCACCTCATCAGGTTTTTCCCGGACCGGTGGGAGAAAGTCTACGATCACTGGCTCGAAAACATCCAGGACTGGTGCATCTCCCGCCAGCTCTGGTGGGGACATCGGATACCAGTTTGGTATCCGGCGAATGCGGAATGCGGATCGCGGAATGCGGAAGTAATATCAGCCGCCGAAGGCGGGATCTCAAATTCCGAAATCCAAATTCCGACTTCCAACTTCCTGGTTTCCGTGGAGTCTCCGGGCGAGGGCTGGGTTCAGGATCCGGACGTGCTCGACACGTGGTTTTCGTCGTGGCTCTGGGCCCACGAGACGATGGAGCCGGCTGCGTTGCAGAAGTTTTACCCCACGAGTGCGCTGGTGACCGGACCGGACATCATCTTCTTCTGGGTCGCGCGCATGATCATGGCCGGGCTCGAATACACCGGAGAGGTGCCGTTCCGCAGCGTCTACTTCACGGGGATCATCCGCGACAAGCAGGGGCGCAAGATGTCGAAGAGCCTCGGAAATTCGCCGGATCCGCTCGACCTCATCGCAAAGGTCGGTGCCGACGGGCTCCGGTTCGGGCTCCTCCGGATCGCCCCGCAGGGGCAGGATATCAAATTCGACGAACAGCAGATCGTCGAAGGACGGAACTTCTGCAACAAGCTCTGGAACGCGTGCCGGTTCCGGCTCATGCACGGCGCGGTAGATCCTGCCGCGGATCCGTCCAAGCACGACCTCTCGATTTTTGCGCGCGACCTGCTCGCCAAGCTCGACGCCACGATCCAGCGCGTCAACGAGGGCTACGAATCGTTCCGCTTCAGCGACATCGCCCAGGCGCTCTACGATTTTGTGTGGGGCGACTTCTGCGACCGCTTCATCGAGTCCGCCAAGGCGGATTTCGATTCCCCGCGACGCGATGGCACCCTTGCAGTGATGGATTTCACGATCCAGCGGATCCTGAAACTCCTGCATCCCTACACGCCGTTCATCACGGAGGAACTCTGGAGCGGACTCGGCTTCGGCCCGCAGAGCCTGATGGAGTCGCCTTGGCCGGAGGCCGGCAAGGCCTCACCCGAACCCCGGGCTGAAGCGGTTTACGCCGCTGTTTCCCTCGCCCGCAACCTCCGGGCAACCTACAACGTCCCGGCAAACAAGCGCGTCGCATGGCAGTTCACCCCGGCCGCCGATTGGGTGAGTCAAGAGATCCCCACTCTCTCGCTCTTCCTGCACGCAGAGTCCTTGACCCCTTGCGAAAAAGCTCCCGCCGGTGCCGCCGCCTGCCCGACTGATATCGGTATCATTTACCTGCCGCTGGAGGGTCTCGTGGATCCGTCGGCCGAAAGATCCCGCCTCCTGGCCGAGGTCGGCAAGGTCGAGGCGGAAATCGAAAAAGTCGCCCGCAAGCTCTCCAGCGAATCGTTCGTCAATAATGCCCCGCCCGCCGTCGTCGCCGAACACCGGCAGCGCCAGCAGGACTGGGTCGCCAGGCTCGCCGAACTCCAGTCCGCCATCCAGACGCTGGGCTGACACCGCGCGCAGGATCGACATTTCACAGGTCCTCCGATAGAGTGGACACGCTATGAAACAAATCCCCGCCGCAATGTCAGTTCTCCTGGTCCTCGTTCTCGGCATCGGTGGCATGACGTTTTTGGCAAACTCCAAAAACGTCCGCGTCTCGGCCGGCTACGCGAGCTACGTCTATTCGAAGCCGATTGTCGGTCGCAGCGAATTCAAGGGCGTGCTCATCGGGCCGGCCTCGACCGGGCTGCGCTGGAGGCTGAGCGGGCAGAACGTCTCGATCACTCCCTATACCTACAGCGAGAAGTTCGATGGAAACACCGCGATTCTGGCTAAGGACAAGCTGCCGCTGAACAGCCAGGCTCACATCGTCTGGCGGTTGAAGCCGGACGAGGCATCCGTGAAGCAGTTCATGGAGGAGTTCGGTGGGTGGGAGAATACCGGCGAACCCGACGAGATCGCGAAGCAGGCCTATGCGCAGTTCATCATGGAGCCATTCCGGACCGTGACCCGCTCGGTCGTCGCAAAATACGGCGGCCTTTCGGTGAACGAGTCGCTCCCCGAAATCTCAGCCGCCATCGGCGAGAGCATGAAGGAAATGCTCCGCAAGACGCCCTTCGAGATCCTCTCGGTCGTCATGGGCAATGCCGCACCGCCCCAGCAGGTCATCGACGCCATCGCCACCAAAGTTGCCCTGAACCAGACGCTGGAGCAAAAATCCATCGAGGAGGAAATTGCCACCAAAAACATCGAGATTGAACGCAAGAACGGCGAGGCATCCGGTGCAAAAGCCGCTGCAGAGGCGGTCGAACGGGCAAAGGCGATCAGCTCAATCAGCGCCGTCCTGACTCCAGCTTACATCCAGTATCTCGGCATGGAAAACATCCGCGGCGCGGACCGCGTCTATGTGCCGCTCGGCGGGGCCTCGCCCCAGCTCGTCCTCCCGGTCAAGTAATCGCGCTCGTCTTTTTGGCGTAAAATACCCGCACAAGGCAAAGCCCGCCGGCGGGAGCGACGTGATTGAGTTTGGGCCCGCCGTCACGGAGCCGTCGCCGGATGTCGGCGCAAAGCAGTTTTCCGGTCGCACAGCGGATGGCGGATGCGGTGAGGATGCGAACCATTTTGTAGAGAAATCCTTCCCCTTCAAATGTGAGAGTGATCAGCGGGCCGTTCTTCCGGACCCGGATGGCTGAAACGGTTCGTTTTGTTTCTTCTTTTTCTTTAAACCTCCTGGCTGCAAAAGCGGCGAAGTCGTGGCGGCCGGTGAATGCCGTGCATGCTTCTTTCAGGGCTTCCATGTCGAGCTTCCACGGCACGTGCCACGCGCGATCGAGCAACAGCGGCGGCATCGCCGGACCGTTCCAGATCGTGTAGCGGTAGATTTTCCCCGTGGCCGAGAATCTCGCGTGGAATCCGGCCGGAGCTTTGCGGAGCGTCATGATGCGAACACCGACCGGCAGGTGAGCATTCAACGCGGGCATCCAGGAGGCAACCGGGAGACGGTCATCGGGAACATCCGCATGAGCGCACTGTCCCTCAGCATGGACGCCCGCGTCCGTGCGTCCGGCCGCATGAACGATGATCCGTTCGCCGCACAGTTTGAGAAACGCGCGCTCGACAGCATCCTGGGCGGTTTTTCCGTCCAGCTGGCTCTGCCATCCGGAAAAGTGACTCCCGTCGTAGGCGAGCGTGAACCGGAGCCTCATGCCTGCGAATCGAGCCAGCTCTGCAACAGGATCTGCGCGGCCACCTGATCAATCACAGCCCGGTGCTCCTTGGCCTTGCGCCCGGCCTCGTGCAGCGAGCGCTGCGCCGAAACTGTCGTGAGCCGCTCATCCCAGGCAACAACCCTGCAGGTGGTTTCGGCTTTGAGCTTCTCGATGAATTCCCGCGACTTCTCCGCCGCAGGGCCGAACGTGCCATCCATGTTCCGGGGCATGCCGACCACGATCGTCGATACAGCTTTTTCTTTGGCGAGTTCGAGGATCCGCTTCAGCACCCCGCCGGATTTCACCTGGATCGTCTCCAGCGGATGGGCAAGCATGCCAAGGTCATCGCTCGTCGCAACCCCGACGCGGGCATCTCCCAAATCAATTCCCAAGGCACGGTTCATTTGCGGTTGAAAATCTCACACCCTCCGGTTACGATCAACAACCATGTCACAATTGTCATTGGACAAGTTCGGCGAAAACCTTCCGGTCTCCGGCGTGGTGGCTTTTTCGCAGGTCGCCATTGGTCTCGGAGCCGGGCTCATCGTGGCGGATCGCATCGGCCACAACGCGCGGCGCGGGTTGGCGATCGGCCTGATCAGCGCAGGCGTCGCGACGCTCGTCCCTGTTGTTTGGGGAATTGTTTCCAACGTCAGCCACCGTCCGGGTTCGTCCCGCTCGATGCGCAAGCGCCTCGAAAGCATCCGCAGCGATTCCGGGCTCGCCGACAGCGACAACGCGTTCTGACGCCGGCTTGAAAATCCTCCTCGCCTCCGCCTCCCCGCGCAGGAAATGGCTCCTCGAAGAGGCGGGCTACTCGGTCCGGTGCGAGGTCTCCGGTGCCGATGAACTGGAGGACGATTCGCTCGCACCTGCTGCGCTCGCACTGGAAAATGCCTCGCGCAAGGCAGGCATCGTTTCCGTACGGTTTCCGGACGAACTCGTGATCGCCGCCGACACCGTCGTTGCGATGGACGGGAGCTTCTACGGAAAACCCTCCGACATGGACGATGCCTTCCGGATGATTTCCGAGCTTTCCGGAAAAACCCACGAGGTGGTCACGGGTGTCGTGATCCATTTTCCCGGCGGAGAAAAACAAGATTTCGCCGAGTCCTCGCTTGTCACCTTCCGACCGCTTGGTCCGGACGAGATCCGTGCCTACCTGGCTTCCATCCACCCGCTCGACAAGGCAGGAGCATACGCTGCGCAAGATGATGACGGACGGATCATCGAGCGCATCGAAGGATCAGTGACCAATGTCATCGGGTTGCCGCTCGAGCGGCTTGGTGAAATTCTCGGGTGGCGCAACTGAGCTGCCGCCGTAGACATTTCGCGACAATGCGATACGTTTCCGCCCATGATTGTTGGAATTGATCTGGGGACGACGCATTCGCTGGCGGGAACGATGCAATCCGGTTTTCCCGTCCTCGTGGCGGATGAATCCGGGGAGCGGCTGACACCGTCGGCGGTTTATTTCCCGGAAGCCGGGTCGCCGGTTGTCGGCTGGAAAGCACTGGAAATGCGGGCAGACCATCCGGACCGGGTCATCACCTCGGTGAAGCGCCTGATGGGTACTCCTGCGGGAGAAACCAGAAAACTGGCCCAACAGACCAAATTACTATGCGGCGGGAGCGCGTTTTCTCCGGAGGAAATTTCCGCGCTGATTCTGAAAAAGCTGAAGTCCGACTCCGAACGGTCGCTCGGGTTCGAAGTCAATCGTGCCGTCATCACGGTTCCGGCGTATTTCAACGACGCGCAGCGCGCCGCGACCAAGCGGGCCGGCGAACTGGCCGGGTTCACTGTCGAGCGGATTGTCGCCGAACCGACCGCCGCCGCCCTCGCCTACGGTCTCGAACGGCTGGGAGAAAATGCGAAAGTCGCGGTCTATGACCTCGGTGGCGGAACATTCGATGTCTCGGTCCTTCATCTCAGCGGAGGAGTCTTCGAAGTTCTTTCGACCAATGGCGACACGCGCCTCGGAGGCGATGACCTGGACGCGGCACTTGCGCAAGATTGGAATGTGCTCCCACGGGTCGCGGACGGAATCAAGCGCGAGCTCAGTTCAGTGGAATCGGTGGAGCGCGACGGCGTCGTCTACCGGCGGGCGGAGCTTGAATCCATCTGCCGGCCGATCATCGAGCGCACGAGGAAGCACTGCATCCGATCGGTCGCCGATGCGCGGCTTTCCATGTCCGACCTGTCCGCCGTGGTGCTCGTCGGCGGCGCAACGCGGATGCCATTGGTGCGGGCTTTTGTAGCGGAGGTCTTCGGACGCGAACCGGACACGAGCCAGCATCCGGACGAGGCGGTTGCAATCGGAGCCACTATCCAGGCGGGCATCATCAGCGGGGATATCCAAAATGTCACACTTCTCGACGTCACCCCGCTCTCGCTCGGAATCGAGACGTTCGGCGGGCTGATGAATGTGATCATCCCGCGCAATACGACGATCCCGTGCAAGGCGGGCGAAATGTTCACGAACGCGGTCGCAAACCAGGCGGGCATGAGGATTTCTGTTCTGCAGGGGGAACGGGAAATGGCCCGGGACAACTGGAAGCTGGGAGAATTCGATGTGGCCTTTGAACCGCTCCCGAAAGGCCGTGCTCGGGTCGGCGTGCAATTCGAGCTGGACGCGAATGGGCTTCTGCATGTTCTCGCTCGTGACACCTCCACCGGAAAGGACACCGTCGTCCGTATCGATAGCGCGGTCGAGGTCTCCGACGAGGCAGTTGAAAAAATGCTCGGAGACTCGCTGGAACACGCGTTCGAGGATATGGATGAGAGGATATTCTCCGAAGCCCGCCTGAAAGCGGACGAGATGCTGCCTGCAGTCGTGTCAGCGATCGAGGCGCTTGGCGACAGTGTTTCAGAGGACGAAAAACGCGCCTTGGAATTGCTCATGGACGACGTCCGTCGGGCCTGTGAAGAGAGGTCAACATCTCGACTGAAAAAATCACTCACAGCTCTCGACGAGGCAACCCAGCCACTGGCCACACAACTGATCGAGAAGGCCATGGCCGGAGCGACATGACCCGCATCGACCTCCACCGGCATCTGGACGGCAACATCCGCCTGCAGACGATCCTCGAACTCGCGGACAAAAACGGGATCGTTCTTCCTGCGCAGGATCCGGACGGTCTGCGCCCGCACGTGACCATCACGTCCCCGCAGCCCGGGCTCACCGATTTTCTCGAGAAATTCCGCTGGCCGATCGCCGTGCTTGCCACGCCCGACGACTGCCGGCGCGTGGCGCGCGAGAATGTTGAGGATGCATTCCGCGAGCGGCTTGATCACGTCGAACTCCGCTTCAGTCCGGTTTTCATGGCTTCTGCAAACGGGCTGGATCCCGCTGCGGTTGTCGAGGCTGTCGTGGACGGAGCCGCGGCGGGCAGCAAGGAATTCGGAGTGCCGGTGACGCTGATCGGAGTATTGAGCCGCACGTTTGGATCCGAAACCTGTTTTCGTGAGATGGATGCTCTGCTCGACTCGCGCGACCGGATTGCAGCCTTGGATCTCGCAGGCGACGAGGCTGGCTTTCCAGCGCGGCTGTTCGAATCCCACTTCCGGAAGGCAAGGAACACCGGCTGGAGAATCACCATTCACGCAGGCGAAGCGGCGGGTCCGGAAAGCATCCGCGAGGCGATCGATCTCCTCGGGGCCGAAAGAATCGGGCATGGAACGCGCGCGGTCGAAGATCCCGAACTCATGGACGAGCTTGCAAAAAAGGAGATCGGCGTCGAGAGCTGCCTCACAAGCAATGTCCAGACAAGCTCGGTCCCTTCCTACGCGGCACATCCGCTGAGACGGTTTCTTGAGCATGGGATTCTTGCTACGATCAACACCGACGATCCCGCGATCAGTGGGATCACGTTCGATCACGAAATCGACTTCGCGGCTTCGGAAGCCGGCCTCACCCCAGAATTGGTAGCCCTTGCGATGAAAAATGCCGAAAGGATCGCCTGGCGGGACGGGTGCCTGAAATAGTCAGGCGATCGCGAGATCGAGACTGTCCTGTCCGGGAGCCAGTTCGAGCAGGATCGGAACGCCGGTGAATTCTTCGAGAAGACTTCGGTTTGTCCGCGTGGCCTCATCCGGCGTCGGCTGGATCGTATTCAGGATAATCCCGCGGCATTCGAGCCCGCGGGCGCGGATGCTCTCGATTGTGAGCAGGGTATGGTTGACGCAGCCGAGGCGGTTGGCTGCCACGACGATCACGGGCAGCGACAAGGCAGCGCACAAATCGGCAATCAAAGCGCCTTCCGCGACCGGAGCAAGCCATCCGCCGGCCCCCTCGACCAACACCGACTTCCTGCCTGCGGATACTTTCCTAAACCAGTCCGCGAGCTCGGGAACCGAAACATTTTTGCCCTCCTTTCGCGCAGCCACAAGCGGGGCGACCGGGGTTTGAAACCAAAGTGGATTGACTTCGTCGATGCTCAGTTCGTCTCCCGCCGCAGAGCGCAAAGTTTCCGCATCACCTCGGTCGCCGGAACAAAGCGGTTTCAAAGCGATGGTGTCCAGACCGGCACGGCGGAGCGCACGGGTGAGGAGCGCGGTCGCAAAGGTTTTTCCGACGCCCGTATCGGTGCCGGTGACGAATGCCCTCATTTCTTGGGGGCGGTGGCATCAAGGAAGACACCCTCAAGATCTCTCTGGGGCCGGCGGGCCGCCACAAATCGCCCTCCAGACTGACGGATCAGTTCTTCGATTTTTTCCTGAAGCCCCTCCGGCGCATCCTCGACAAGGAATTCCGTCTGGCGCTGGATCGTGGTGAGTTCATCCAGACTCCCCTCGCGGACCATTTCCCCGCGTGCCATGATCCCGACCCGGTCGCAAACTTCCTGGACCTGGCCGAGGAGATGGGATGTGAGCAACACCGTCTTGCCACGCTTTTTCAGATCAAGGATGAGATCCCGAATCTGCCGTGATCCCGCGGGATCCACGCCGGCAGTCGGTTCGTCTAGCACGACGAGCTTCGGATCCTGGACGAGCGCCTGTGCGAGGCCGATGCGCTGGAGCATGCCTTTGGAAAATCCACCGACCCGGCGGTGCCGTGCATCTTGAAGCCCCACAAGCTCGATCAACTCGTGAATCCTGGCATCGAGCTCCTTCGAACGGAGCCCGCAGATTTTTCCATAAAACCTCAGGGTCTCCTCGGCGCTGAGGAATTTGTAAAAATACGGATTTTCCGGGAGGAACCCGACTTCGGCGCGGCTGCGGTATTCCCGGCTATCCTTCCCGAAGATCGTGGCCTTTCCCTGATTCGGAGTCACGAGTCCGAGAAGAACTTTGAGCGTCGTGCTCTTCCCCGAACCGTTCGGCCCGAGGAGTCCGTAAACTTCGCCCTCGTTGACCTCAAGGTTCAAATTCCGGACCGCAATGATCCTCTGCCTCCGCATCGGGACCGGGTAAACTTTTGTCAGATTTTCTACTGTGACCGCTTTCATGGGATGATTGTGAACCCCCGGAGCCCGGCAACACGGGGAATTTCCGAGATGCGTTCCTTTTCGATGTGGCCGGCAAGTTCACTCACCCGGATCGCCTCAAGAAAGTCATCCGTTTCCTCGCCTTGGGCGAGAAGCTCGACCCGGCCGTCCGGCATGTTTCTCACACTTCCGGCCACTTCGAATCCACACGCCAGATTTTTCACCGTCCAACGGAACCCCACCCCCTGAACGCGGCCATCGTAGTGGACTTGCACGGACTTCATAGCAGGAGAGAGCTCTTCAGTTTTCGAAAAGAGAGTTCCGGATGGATGCAAGCTCGGTCTGCTCGGAGAGCTTTTTTGTCACCCCGCGGAGCCGTCGGCCGAGTGTCCCGGCCACGCCGATCAGGACCCGGATCCCCGCCTCCGGGTAGTTATTGATGAAATCCTCAAGATCCGCCCGCGTGATCATCCAGTATTGACTGGGCTCGATAGCGACAACCGAACAAACGGCACTGGCCGGGTCAAAGAGGTCGACCTCGCCGACCCACTCACCCTGGCGGATCGGTCCCAAAAGAATCTCCTTGCCGCCGTCGTCATGCCGCGCGTGGAGAAGTCCGCTGATGATGAAGAAGAGTTTTCCGTGCGGGAGACCCTCCTCGATCAGGACATCACCCGGCTGGGCAAGGTGGAAACTTCCATACGAGCTCAGCGTATCGCGATCTTCCTTGCTGAGTTCGGAAACCAGTCCGACAGCCGGTAGATGAGGTGTGGTGAGTTCCATGTTCTTTAGCAAACACAATTCCCAACGGCGCACAAGGCGGAAGGAATCAGGCCGGCTTCTTTGTGCTCTGGATATACAACTCCCGCAGCTGCTTGAAATCGACCTCGGAGGGGGAGCCGGTCATCAACTCGACTCCGCGGTTATTTTTCGGGAAAGCGATGACATCGCGGATGCTTTCGGCGTTTGCGATCAGCATGACGAGGCGGTCGAGCCCGAGCGCGATTCCGCCGTGCGGGGGCGCGCCGAATTGGAACGCCTTGAGCATGTGGCCGAACATGGTCTGCTGCTTTTGCTCATCCACGCCGAGGACCGAAAACATCTTCGATTGCAGACCGGGCTCGTGGATCCGGAGGCTTCCGCCGCCGATTTCCACGCCGTTGAGCACGACATCGTAGGCGAGCGCGCGGATTTTTCCGTATTCGCCGGATTCCAGAAGACCCGCATCCTCCGCACACGGGCGCGTGAACGGATGGTGGACGGCATTCCACTTCTGCTCCTCCTCGCTCCAGGCGAGCAACGGAAAATCGACGACCCAGAGAAAATTCCGCTGAGACGGGTTGCTCGCAAGCCCGAGGATCTCGGCGACGCGCAGGCGGATCCGACCGAGCGTCTCGCATGCGGTCTCCCACTTGTCCGCACCGAAGAGAATGAGGTCGCCCTCCTCAATCGCCAGGCGTTCGGTAAGGGCCGCCTTTTCCTCGTCGCTGAAAAACTTCACGATCGGGGATTTCCATTCGCCGTTTTCCACTTTGATGAAAGCAAGGCCCTTGGCACCAGCCTGCTTGGCAAGCTCCGTGAGCGTCTCGATTTGTCCCGTGGTGATTTTTGCGAACCCTTTTGCGTTGATCGCCTTGACGACTCCCCCGCCGTCGAGGGCACCACGGAAAACTTTGAACTGCGAATCGCGGAAAACGTCTCCGAGATCGGTGATCTCCATGGCGAACCGGGTATCCGGCTTGTCGCTGCCGAACCGGTCCATCGCCTCGCGCCAGGTGAGACGCGGGAACGGGATCGGGATCGTCGCGCCGGTCGCCTCGCGGAATACGGCAACCAGCAACTTTTCCATGAGACCGAGGATGTCGTCCTGAGTCACAAACGAGGCCTCGACGTCGAGTTGGGTGAATTCCGGCTGGCGGTCGGCCCGCAAATCCTCGTCGCGGAAGCAGCGGGCAATTTGGAAATACTTCTCGATGCCGGCCACCATGAGGAGCTGCTTGTATTGCTGCGGAGCCTGCGGCAGGGCGTAGAAGGCACCGGGCGAGAGGCGCGAGGGCACAAGAAAATCGCGTGCACCTTCGGGGGTGCTCTTCGAGAGGACCGGGGTCTCGATTTCGAGGAACCCCTCGGCATCCATGACGTCGCGGATTGTTTTGATCACGCGGTGGCGGAGCCGGAGGTTTCCGCTCATCTCCGGACGCCGGAGGTCCAGATAGCGGTAGGTCAGACGAAGATCTTCGTTGGCAATCCGTTCGTCGACCGGAAATGGAAGCACATCGGCCGCGTTCAGGATCTCAAGCCCGGTTGCAACAATCTCGACAGCCCCCGTGGCGAGTTTGCCATTCTCAGTGCCAGCCAACCGGGGCGCGACGCGGCCGACCACCCGAACGACATCCTCTCCGCGGAGCTCATGAGCGCGCGAGGCGGCATCCGGACTCTCTTCAGGACGGAATACGACCTGTGTGAGCCCCTCGCGGTCACGAAGATCGATGAAAATGACGCCTCCGTGGTCGCGGCGGGAGGCGACCCATCCACAAAGGGTCGCGGTCGTGCCGGCATCATCCGCGCGCAGGGCGTTGCAATGGTGTGTGCGATAAGTCATGGGAAAACGTCTAGTATGAGCAGGTTTCGGACGCCCGGCGTCAATGAAAACTTCCTGAGGCACCGGGGCGAACACGTCATATCAACAATTTGCCGGAAGCATGGTTTATCCGAGCAGTGGTTTGAGAAACGGTGCGGTGCGGCTGGTTTTGGACTTTGCGATTTTTTCCGGAGTGCCCTCGGCAACAATTTTTCCGCCTTTTGAGCCGGCTTCGGGACCGATGTCGATGACGTGGTCGGCCTCGGCGATGACGTCGAGGTGGTGCTCGATGACGACGACCGTGCCGCCTTCATCAACAAGCCGGTGAAGAACGGCGATGAGCTGGGCGACGTCGTGGGCATGGAGTCCGATGGTGGGCTCCTCAAGGACGTAAAGCGTGGACTTCCCGCGACGCGCGGTGCGAACCTCCTCGGCGCGGGAAGTCGGACGGCGGGCAAGCTGGGTGACGAGCTTCAGGCGCTGGGCCTCGCCGCCGCTGAGCGTCGGGCTGGGCTGTCCGAGCTGGAGATAGCCGAGGCCGGTTTCAACGAGCAGGTCGAGTGGGCGTTTGATCTTGGGGTTGGCGGCAAAAAATTCCGCAGCCTGCTCGATCGTCATGTCCATCACGTCGCCGATCGATTTCCCGTTGTATTCGATTTCGAGCGTCGCCGGGTTGAACCGGCGGCCGAGGCAATCCTGGCAGGGCATATAGCTCGGCGGCAGGAAGTTCATCTCAAGCTTGATGACCCCCTGCCCGAGACAGGCCTCGCAGCGCCCGCCCTCGTTATTGAACGAGAACCGGCTGTTCGTGTAGCCGCGCATGCGGGCCGGAGGCAGCGTGGCAAAGAGGGCGCGTATATTGTCGAGGACTTTGACGTAAGTTGCCGGGGTCGAGCGGGAGGTCTTGCCGATCGGCGACTGGTCCACCTCAAGAACCGCCCCGAACGGATGGATTCCGTCGACGCCGGTGCAATGTTCGAAGCCGGACTTCTTCCGCGACAGCGCCTCGCGCACAGCGGGGACGACCACGCCGCGCAGGAGCGTGCTTTTCCCGGAGCCCGAAACCCCCGTGATCGCGGTGAGCCGGTGAGCTGGAATGCGGACATCGACACTGCTGACATTGTGGAGGTTTGCGCCTCGGACGGTGAGCCATTCGAGCGCCGCAGGCCTGCGCGACCCACGCGACGGGTGCTTCATCGGCGAGCGAAGCGACTGGCCGGTGAGAGAATCCGGAGACTTGATAATTTCGTCCAGCGTTCCGGACGCGACGATCTGACCGCCGCGGCTCCCCGCCCCCGGGCCGAGATCCAGAATCCTGTCCGCCCGGCGCATCGTCTCCTCATCGTGCTCGACGATGACAAGGGAGTTGCCTTTCTCCGTCAGGGCGGCGAGCGCATCGAGCAGTTGGGCATTGTCGCGCGGGTGGAGGCCGATGGTCGGCTCGTCCAGAACGTAGAGGACACCGCGCAGGTTCGAACCAAGCTGCGCGGCAAGCCGGATCCGCTGCGCCTCGCCGCCGCTCAACGTCTTCGCACTGCGGTTCAGTGAAAGGTAGTCAAGGCCGACCTTGGCGAGAAATTTCAGCCGCTGAGAGATTTCCGCGACGACCTCCTTGGCCACGCCGGCACGCGGACCGGTGAAGCGAAGCGACTGGACGAGGGCGAGCGCTTCCGAGGCGGGAGCTCCGGTAAAATGGTTGATCGAGTGGTTGCCGAGCAGGACATGGGAGGCGGTTTCGTTGAGACGAGAACCTTTGCAGACCGGACACGGACGGGGTTCGGAGTCTTCAAGCCCCTCGTGTTTCCGCTCCTCATCGAGTTCGGCCTCAAGTTGGGAGTCAAACTCCTTGGCTCCCGATCCGAGCCCGCTCCAGACCTCGCCGAATCCGCGGCAGTGCATGCACCAGCCATGGGGAGAGTTGAAGGAAAAGAGCCTCGGGTCGAGCGGCTCGAATGCCCGGCTGCATGACGGGCAGTTCATCTCGGTGCTCAGAACGCTCGACTTGCCTTTAGCGTCCACGATCCGGGCGGTGCCACGGCCGAGCGCGAGTGCGCGGCGCACCATCTCGTCGGCGGTTTTCGCGTCCGGCTTGTCGAGCGAACCGATCAGCGCATCGATCGTGTGTTCCTTGAATCGCTCCAGCTTTTGGAACCCCTCGACCGGAACCGGACGTCCGTCCACAAGGAGGGTTTCGATCCCCTGGCGGGCGGCCGCGCGGGCGATGTCGGTGTGGAATCCCTTGCGGGCCTTCACGAGATTCGCAAAAATTTTCACCGGCCCGCGGGAGGCGGTTTTCCGGACCTCTTCCGCGATGGCGGTCGGCGTGCGGCTTTCCACGGGGACCTGGCAGTCCGGGCAGTATTGGGTGCCCAGCTTGGCGAAAAGGAGTCGGAGAAAGTGGTAGATCTCCGTGACCGTGGCCACGGTGGATTTTCCGCCGCCGCGAGTCACGCGCTGTTCGATGGCAACGCTCGGCGGCAGGCCCTCGATCGAATCCACGTCCGGCTTTTCCATCTGCTCGACGAACTGCCTGGCATACGGGGACATGCTGTCGAGGAACCGCCGCTGGCCCTCGGCGAAAAGGATGTCGAATGCGAGGGTCGACTTGCCCGATCCGCTGAGGCCGGTGACAACAACCATGCCATCGCGCGGGATATCCACCGAGATATTCTTGAGGTTGTGTTCGCGCGCGCCGCGGATTGAGATGAACCCCGATGGCTTGGGAGCCGGGGCTTCACCCGGCGGCGCATCCTCGATCCGGATTCCGCGGCCTTCCAGAATCGGGGAGAGAAACCGGCCGGTGTGAGAATCCGGACAGGCGGCAATCTGCTCGGGCGTCCCGGCAGCCACGACACGACCGCCGTCATCTCCTCCCTCGGGTCCGAGGTCAATGATCCAATCCGCGCATTTGACGACCTCGAGGTTGTGCTCGATGACGACGACGCTGTTCCCCTCGTCCACCAGGCGACGGAACACCTTGAGAAGGAGCGCGACATCGTCAAAGTGCAGCCCGGTCGTCGGCTCGTCAAAAATCAACAGTGCGCCATCCTCGTGTTTCTGCGCGAGGTGGTGGACAAGTTTGAGGCGCTGGGATTCCCCGCCGCTGAGCGCGTTCACCGGCTGCCCGAGCCGGAGGTAATCGAGGCCGACCTCGGCGAGAAGGCGCAGCGGGCGGGTAATGAAGCCCCGCTTGTCCAGAGGGGCAAAAAAATCGATCGCCTCCCCCGCGGTCATTTCGAGCACGTCGTGGATGGATTTTCCGAGAATTTGAATGTTGAGGACCGGCGTGCGGAACCGTTTCCCTTCGCATTCCGGGCAGCGCAGGTAGAGGTCGCTGAGGAATTGCATCTCGACTTTTTCGAACCCGAGCCCGCCGCACCGCTCGCAGCGTCCCTGGCCGGAATTGAAGGAGAATGTTCCCGGGGAGTAGCCTGCCGAAAGCGCCTCCTTCGTCGTGCCGAAAAGCTCCCGGATCCCGTCGTAGGCACCGAGGTAGACCGCCGGGGTCGAGCGCGGACTGCGGGCGAGCGGCGACTGGTCGACCATGACGACGTCCCCGATTTCCTCATCTCCGCGGATCGACTTCACAAAGCCGGCCGCCTCGTCCTCGGATGGCTCGTCGCCTGCGAGATGACGGTGGAGGACATCGCGCACGAGGGATGTCTTCCCAGAGCCCGAGACGCCGGTGACGGCGCAGAGGACGCCCGTCGGGATTTTCACATCCACACCGCGCAGGTTGTGGTGGCGGATCCCGCGCAGCTCGATGAACCGCTTCGGCTTGCGTCGCTTTGCGGGAACCGCAATCGCCTTCCTGCCCTCGAGATAATCGGCCGTCAGAGAATCGGTCTTCGCAAAATTTTCCGCCGGCCCGCAATAGAGGAGGTTTCCTCCCTGCGCGCCGCGGCCGGGTCCGATGTCCACGATGTGGTCGGCGGTGCGGATGACGGCTTCCTCGTGTTCCACGACAAGCAGGGTGTTGCCCTTGTCGCGAAGCCCGCGGAGCACCCGGAGCAGGCGGCCCGTGTCGCGCGGATGAAGTCCGACACTCGGCTCGTCGAGGACAAAGAGCGTGTTGACCAGCGACGCGCCGAGGCAGGTCGTCAGGTTCACGCGCTGGAGCTCTCCGCCGGAAAGCGAGCGCGTCGGACGGTCGAGCGTCAAATACCCCAGACCGACCTCCAAAAGGTAATAGAGACGCGAGGTGATCTGGTCGTGTACCAGGCGGGCGCTCGAGTCGTGTTCGGGAAGCGTGAGACTGGAGAAGATCTCCAGAAGCCCGGCGATCGGCCGATGCGCGAGGTCGGCGATCGTGAGCCCTTCAATGCGGAAATTCAACGTCTCCGGCTGGAAGCGGCCGCCTTTGCAGACAGGACACGGCTGGTAGCTCCGGTATCGGCTGAGAAGCACCCGCACGTGCATCTTGTAGGTTTTCGATTCCAGCCAGTTGAAGTAACCTTTTACCCCATACCAGCGGTTGTTTTCCCATGCATCCTGACCGCTGCCCTCGCCGTTGATGACCCAGTCCTGATCGGATTTTGGAAGTTCCTCGAACGGGCAGCGCACATCGACTTCATTGCGCAGGGCCTGGCGCATCAGATCGTCCTGGCACTCCCGCGACTGGCCGCTCTGGAACGGCTTGACGACGCCGTCCGCAATCGACAGCGAGCGGTCGGGCATCACCCGTTGGAAATCAATCCCAATGATCCGGCCGAAACCGCGACATTCCGGGCACGCACCGAGCGGGTTGTTGAAGCTGAAGAGGCCCGGCGAAGGCGGGCGAATGCCTTCATCGCAATGGGCGCAATGCCACCCCGAGGAAAACGGATGTTCTTCACCGGAATCCGGATCCATAACGGAGAGCTTGTCGGCTCCAAGGCGCAGGGCGTTTTCCACGGCCTCGGCGAGCCTCGTGCGGTTCGCGGGCGCGATTTCCACGCGATCCTGGATGACCTGAACCCGCGCCGGAAGCCGTCCCGCAGGAGGCACCTCATCGGTCCTCACGATTTGCGAGCCCAGCCAAACCCTCAAATATCCCTGCTGTTGGAGGAACTCAAAAAAATCCGCAGGCTTGGTCTTCGGAGGAACAGGAACGCCGAACGCGACAAGAAGGGTTTTCCCTCGGAACTGCTTGGTGACCGCCTCGACAATTGAAGCGGCCGACTCCGGCCTGACTTCACGCTCACACGTCGGGCAGAAACCCTTCGCCAGTCGCGGGAACAGGAGCTTCAGGTAATCATTGATCTCGGTGATCGTTCCAACCGTCGAGCGGGTGGTGCGGACATTGTTCGCCTGCTCGATGGCGATGGCCGGCGGGATCCCCTCGATCGAGTCCGCCAGCGGCTTGTCCATGCGGTCGAGGAACTGCCGGGTATACGGGCTGAACGTCTCGACATACCGCCGCTGGCCCTCGGCGTAGACGGTGTCGAACGCGAGGCTCGACTTGCCGCTCCCGCTCGGCCCTGTGACGACGATCAGGCTGCCGAGCGGCAGATCGAGATCGATGCCGCGCAGGTTGTTCTGACGCGCGCCGCGAATCCGGATGTTTTCCACCCGCAGGGAGACGACAGGGTTCAGAAACTCAGGCTTCTTTTTGTGAAGCCGTGCGCAACTCGTCCGTACGAAGCAGCACCCGCTGGCGCATGACTTTCCCGGATTTGAACTTCACGGTCGCGCGCGCCGGGATGATCACGTCCTTCTCCGGCTTGTGAGGATTGCGGCCCACGCGGGACTTGGTGAGGCGGACTTCGAAAACGCCAAAATTGCGAAGCTCGACATCACGGCCCGAAGCCAGCGCGTCAGTTATCCGGTCCAGAGTCTGCTGGATGACGGTAAAAACGTCCTGCTGGGTAATCCCGGTTTCCTTGCTGATCTGCATCACAAGATCGCGTTTGGTTAGGTTGGGCATGATCTAAGAATTGGTGTTGGTGCCTTAATAAGCAAGTTTCTCTCCCGACCGCAACCCTGTTTGCGGGGGAAAATAAATGAAGGATTGTTTTTGTTTGCCGGATTCATGAAATTCCAGTCCGAAATGCGTATCGCGGTCATCGCCGACACCCACGGAAGGCTCCCGGAGAAAATCCTTCTGGATTTGGGGGAGGCTGACGAAATCTGGCATCTCGGGGACTTTTGCGATGTGGCGATGCTTGAACTCGTCCGCAGGATCGGGCCGCCCGTGGAAGGCGTGCTGGGCAACAACGACTTCGGCATGGACCTGCCGGCCAGCCTGACCCTCGATCGACTGGGAAACACCTTCTTTTTGATCCACATCCCGCCGCATCGTGCGCCGGGGGTGGAACTCCTTGTGCATGGTCACACCCACGTGCCGCGGGATGAAGTCGTTGAGGGCACGCGGTTTTTGAATCCTGGGACCATCGGAAAGCCGAACAAAGGAGCTCCTCCCTCCTATGCGTGGCTCACGGTTTTGGAGGGGGGCGGAATGATTTGGGAAATCGTCCCTCTGTAGCCACTCAGCTGCCGGTGGCGTATTCCCCCGCATCCAGCCGGCGCCAGAATTCGGCGGCGGTTTGATCCTCGGGATCGTCGGGGGCCCGGAGAACGCGAAGCGTCCGAAGACCCCGCAGGCTGTTCAGGGAGATTTTGTCGGCAATCATCATCGGGCTCAGCGTGAGTTTCGTCAGCGGAAAAAACGCGAGAATCCGGACGTTCTCAAGTGCGAGGTGACCGATATCAAGCGTCTGAATTCTGCGGCAGATGCCAAGCGGAGTGATATCGGTAATCGGGGTCCCGGAAAGATCCAGGCTCGTGAGCATCGGCATCATTCGTGGCAACACCAGATCTGAAAACCGGGTATCCTTCAGCGAGAGGTTTTGGACTTTTGCAAAGCCCCGCAAGCCAGGCGGAAGGGTTGCGACCGGACAACCGGCAACGTCCAGCGAATCGAGCGGAAGGACGGCAAGCGTGGCCCAGTCCAGGGCTGACGCGTCCCGGATTTTGATTCGAACCGGCTGAGGGGAAAGCGATTTCAGGCTGGAAAGATCGGTCAATTCTGGGATGCCGGAAACCGACAGTTCCCGCCCGGAATCCTGGAAGGCCACCTCCCCGGCGGCACCATTGGCAGCCATAATACCGACCGTCACCTCAGCTCTTCCGGGAATGCGGCCGGTCGGGCACGGGCCGATTGTTGCCTTGCGGGCAAGCGGCTTGTCCTGAAAGAACCTGATGGCACCTGCGGTGGTTTGATCAGCCGGGGAACTGGTATAGCTCAGCAAACTCACCGCCTTCTCGAAACGATCCGCCATCGGCCTCGACAACTGGTCGCAGATCGCGACGAGTTCCTCCGGGCGGTCCGGGCCGAGCATGTCGGGAAGATTGTTTTTCCGCCGGTCGTCCGCACATTTCACCGCCATCTGGAAGGCATCCCGTGCGGGAGCAAACTCCACCGCGCACGCCAGGTGGTAGCGTCCCTTGAGGATCCAGGCCTGCGGAAGCGTGGAGTCCGCCAGAATCACCTGGGAGATCGCCTCCAGACCTGCCCCGATACGGCTTACGATGATGCCCGGGTTGTTCTCATAGCTGTTGAGTTCGTGAGCATCCAGGTTGCGGTCGAATTCCATCGCCGCCTGGGTCATTCCTCGATTGGCCTGCAAGGATTGGTCCTGGTTCTCGAAAAGATCCTGAAACCGTCGGCGGGGCGGCTCATCCGGTTTTGCAGCAGCCTGAGCCTGCAATTCCTCATACTTTTTCTGGGTTTCGCTGAGTTGGGCGCCGACCCCCGCAATTGTGTTCGCGGCATCTTGTGCGTCTTTTTCCGCCTGTTCCCGTTTTCTCCGCTCTTGCTCGGTTTCCTGTTGCGCGAGGGTTTGCCCTTGAATCGCCTGCTTCTGGGCCTCTTCGGCAGCCTGCTGCGAGTTGTAAGCGGCAAGAGCGCGCTCTTTTTCCCGATCCGCCTGTCGCATCCGATCCTCGGCGAGAAGCTCATTCTGCCGGGCGATCTCACGCTGTTTTTCCGCTTCCTGTAGCGCCGCCTCGGCGACCTTCGCACGGTCGGTGATCTGCCAGAATGCGGCGACCGATCCGGCGATGAAAACAAGAAGCGATCCGGCGATGACCGCCGTGACCGCACGGTTGCGCAGGACAAGCTTGCGGAGGAGTTCGACTGCAGAAACCGGACGGGCGCTGATGACTTCGCCGCGACGGTAGCGCTGGAGGTCCGCCTCGAGGGCGGCGACGCTGCGGTAGCGCTCGACGGGAGAGTTGCGCAGGGCCTTGAGAAGGATGATCTCCAGATCGCTGTCGAGCTTCGGATTGATCGTGCGCGGACGACGCGGTTCATGGCTCTGGAGCGCCTGCGCATCGGCGACGATATTTCCGGTCGCCTCAAAATGCCGGCGTCCGGTCAGCATCTGGTAAAGAATCGTGCCCAGCGCATACACGTCCGCCCGCTCGTCGACTTCCTTGCTGGATTCCGCCTGTTCCGGCGACATGTTTTCGAGCGTTCCGACCACATGTCCGCTCACGGACAGCGACTGCCCGGAGTCGCCGGAGCTGATCTTCGCAAGCCCGAAATCTGCCACAAGCGGTTCGCCGTCCTCGCGCAGGAGGATGTTGCCCGGCTTCAGGTCGCGGTGAAGAACCCCGTGTTCGTGGGCAAATTGCACGGCGTCGCAAATTTTCAGAAAAATATTGAGCGTCTGCTCGACCGGCAGAACCCGTGTCTCCCTGGCCCTGGGGGCCTCATTTTCTTCATCTGTCGGAGGGGAATCGTCGCGGCTCGATCGCTCCTCGCGCAGAGCATGAATAAGCGACTTGAGGTCCGGCATCGCCTTGGTCGTGGTTCCTCCCGACTCCTCCCGCGTGCGTTCATAGAGGAGGTCCGAAAGCGTGAGCCCGTCCACGAATTCCATGACGAGGTATTGAATTCCCTCGAACTCGTTCATCTCGAAGACCCGGCAGATATTCCGGTGTGGCAGCCGTGACATCACCTCCGCCTCGCGCCGGAACCGCTTCAACTGGGCATCGGTGGTCGTCTCGGAGGCATGCAGGACTTTGATCGCGACGACATTTCCAAAACGATCGCTGCCCTTCCAAACCTTCCCCATCCCCCCGGTGCCGATCACGCCCAGAAGTTTGTATTTCCCGAGCGACTGGGAAAACTGGCTGGTCACGACATTGTCGCTGCTCAGCTCCAGCGAGTCGCCGATTTCCGCCGGCCGGACAACCCGCAGGATTGGCACCGGTTCCTCCAGGCCCTCCGCTTTCAGGCAGTAAAGGTAGTCTGCAAAATATTCGACGCGCGAGGCATCGTCCTCCACTCCCGGGCCGATCAGCCAGACCTTGCGCAGATAAGACTCGGACAGAGGCTCAACGTCTCCCCCCGGCCAGTGAAAATCGCTCAGATCCGGCTCGGCCTCGCGCTCAGCCTGGATCGCCTGCCATCCCTCCGGCAGAGTCTGAATCAGATTGCGCAGCGTGAATTCGCAGATCAGAACCTCACCCGGCCGCGCGAGTTTGCTCAGTTCCGATGCGAGATCGACTGTCAGCCCGACCGCCGAGTAGCACTGCGTCGCCGAGGCCCCGAGCGTTCCCACAAATGTTTCTCCGGTCCAGATCCCGCAGGAAAGCGGCGGCATCTCGCGGCCCTGACGAAACAGCCCGGCACGCAGTTGAGCCGACTTCTCCAGCTGGCTGCAGGCTGCCCGGATCGCCCGTAGGGCGTGATCGGAAAAATATCGTGGCGCGCCAAAGATCCCTGTCACAGAACCTCCGGATGATTCGTAATACGTGCAGCCGGTTTCCAAAATCGCCTCCGCCGATTCCTCGACAAAGGAATTCATCACCAGGCGCATCTCCATCGGGGCCAGCCGCTCGGCCAGCCGCGAAATGCCGTTCATACGGACCCTTGAAACCGTCAGATACCGGCGCTCCGGCTGTCGCGCAGTGCGGAGTTCCTCCTCGTTCAAAACGTCCACCGATGTCCCACTCACATGGCGGAGATCCCGACTCACCGAATCCATCGTGGTGACCTCGTCCATAACGATATCTAGAATCCCGCCTTCGCTGTAAGTTTTGACTTCGAAAACCCTGCCAGCTTCATCGGTCACAAGCCGGTTACTGGACCTTCCCGTCTCGGGGCGCTGGAAACATGCGGAAATCTCTCCCCGCGTCCGGGCGGCAAGGATCTCCAGAGGTGCGCCTGTCAGATCCGCCTTCGTCACGCGGAGATAGGATGCCAGCGCCGAGTTCGCGTAGAGCACGATGTCTTCCGGAGAAACCCGCGCTATCATCGTGCGGAAAAAATCACCGTCGGGGACAGGCATCCGCAAATTCTAACCCGGAAATGGAATATCTCTCAACCCCTAAAAGGATACAGCCCGCCGCAGCGAATGCTGCGACGGGCTGTTGTTCCCCCCAGAACAATGATCACCATATCCAGCGCTGACCACTTCGCAAGATATTTTTTTCAGAAAAATATGATAAATTTATAAATCGCTATTTATAATTAATTTACAACACTATTTATTTGACCACATCACGTCGTTTGACAGCATTTTCTCTCCGTCGAAGTGGAAGAAACCGCGGAATTGTCCGCCTGCGATGACACCCGGCAGCCAATAGTGGTCATCGGCCCACATCTCGTGGTAAGGAATCCCGTCAAGCGGGACCCACACCGGATCTGCCTCCTCGGTTTCGAAGGGTTCTCCGATACAATCCGAGGCGACAAAGACGGTGCAGTGCAGGGCATAGCCATCGGCAAATTGAAAGTGGAGTTCTCCGCGTTCCTCGACGCCGACCGGGGTTACCCCCACCTCCTCCTGAGTCTCGCGGATGGCGGCTTCCTGAGCGGTTTCTCCGGCTTCAAGCCGGCCGCCGGGGGCATTGATCTTACCGGCACCAAGCCCGCGTTTCTTCCTGATCAGGAGGATTTCCCCGCCGCGGATCACAAAGCACAGGGTTGCGCGCTCGGTCGGTTTCCAAGTTTCCCAGTATTCGGAGGACATGGTGCGATTATACGGGCAGCCGGCGATCCCGCGAGCAGAGGTTTGTCATGGCCGGTTGAGGATTCCGGTTGATGCCCGCGGGAGCAGTTCCGCGAGTGAGAATTCCTGAACCAGGCCCCGGAGGTTGGCAGAAAAGATAACCAGCGATGGATTGAACTCCGCCAACACCTGGCGGCAGGCTCCGCACGGGCTGATCACCTCGTCCGTGTCGGCCACAATCGCAATCCGAAGGAAATCGGTTTTCCCAGCGGCAACAGCCGCGCCCACGGCCACACGCTCAGCGCACATGGTCAGCCCGAAGCTCAGGTTTTCCACGTTGCAGCCGGAAAAGACGCTGCCATCCGCGCACTCGATCGCCGCCCCGACAGGGAACTTCGAATAGGGTGCATGGGCGTGGTTCCTCGCCTGCGCGGCCTGCGAAATCAGTGATGCCGGGGACATGCTCATTGGGTTGCGAAAAGATTCGCTACTTGTGGAACCGTATCAAGTGTGCTTGATTCCTGCACCATGAAAACCGCGCCCGCCGAGGCATCGCCGGTGAAGACGCTTCTCGAAGAGATCGAGTTGTTCCGGGCGGCTTGCCACGGAACGCTCGATGCCATCGGAGGCAAACTGGACGAGCGGATCGACGGCATCAAGTCCCGCGTCGAAGCGCTGGGGCCGACGGACGACATCGCCTCCGGAAAGCTGCGCGACGTCCGTGACATGCTGACCCTCCTCCGTCATGCCGATGTGAAGCCGGAAAAAGGCCGTCGGAAGGATCTGAAAAAACTTGATACGATTTCCGACGATCTCTTCATGATGGTCGAACAGTGGTCATGAGCCCCGCCGCGCATGAAAATTCTTTTGGCTCTTTTCTTTCTCTCTTGCATCGCGATGGCTGACGAGAAAGCCATTCTAGGAGGCGGATGCTTCTGGTGTGTCGAGGCTGTCTATCAGGGAAAACCCGGCATCAAATCCGTGGTGAGCGGATACGCGGGCGGCAGCATTCCGGATCCCACCTACGAGCAGGTGTGCAGCGGAAAAACCGGGCACGCCGAAGTTGTTGAGATCACGTTCGACCCCGCTCTCATTTCTTACGAAAAAATCCTCGACCTCTTCTGGGATGCCCATGACCCAACCACCCTGAACAGCCAGGGAGCCGATCACGGAACCCAATACCGTTCGATCATCGTTGCCGGATCACCCGAGCGGAAAGCCATCGCCGAAAAATCCATAGCCGCCGCCCGGCCGCACTTCGCCGATCCGATCGTGACCGAGATTGTTGAATCAGCAAAATTCTATCCCGCCGAGGAATACCACCAGGATTTTTCCGCCCGGAATCCGAACAATCCGTATGTCCAGGCCGTCATCGCTCCCAAGATCAAAAAGCTGAATTCTCCCGGACACTGATGAAAATCCCGTCCCGCGGCGCGGCAGGAAACCCGCCGAACAGGTTCGAGAGTCTCACGGTCGAGCTGGAGGCACCCGCAGAGCGGAATCCCCGCACTCAGTTCCTCCGCGAGGAATCCCGCTCGATCATCTCCCGCAACGACAGCCCGGATATCAGTTTCAGCGCCAGCCTCAATCCCTACCGCGGCTGCGAGCACGGATGCTCGTATTGCTACGCGCGCCCGTATCACGAATACCTCGGGTTTTCATCGGGCATCGATTTCGAGACCCGCATCATCGTCAAAGAAAATGCGGCGGACCTGCTGCGGGAGCAGTTGGAATCCCCCCGGTGGACACCCGAGGTGCTGGCCCTGAGCACGGTTACGGATTGTTACCAACCGGTCGAGAGGCGACTGGAAATCACGCGCCAGTGCCTCCGCGTGCTCGCGGACTTCCGGAACCCGGTCGGCATCATCACGAAAAACCACCTCGTCACTCGTGATGCCGACATCCTTGGCGAACTCGCCGGGGTCTCCGCCTGCTCCGCCCACATCAGCATCACGTCCCTCGATCCCGACTTGTCACGGAAAATGGAGCCGCGCGCATCGATGCCCGCCCACCGGCTCGAGGCCATCGCCAAACTCGCGCAGGCCGGAATTCCGGTCGGCGTCGTCATCGCGCCGGTTGTTCCCGGGCTGACCGACCATGAAATCCCCGCGATCCTAAAGGCCGCCCGCGAAGCCGGAGCCGTCCGCGCCGCTTACAGCATCATCCGCCTTCCCCATGCCGTGAAGGATATCTTCGCATCCTGGCTACAGGAGCATGTCCCGGGAAGCGCCGGAAAAATTCTGGAGCGCATCCGCGACATCCGGGGAGGCGCACTCCACTCCGCAAAATTCGGCGAGCGGCTCCGTGGCCGCGGCTTTTGGGCCGGACAGATTGGCAACCTTTTTTCGACCTGCCGGGAGAAGGAAGGTTTTGCATCCGACCATTTCCAATACAACCTCCAGGCATTCCGCCGCCCGAAGGCACCCCAGCTCGATCTCGGAATCTGAGCAGCTGACCCCCTCGGATCGCCCTCCGGACTTCGCGGCACTTTTCAAATTCCAAGGACTTGTTAGGATCGGTGTCCCATGATGGATTGGTCACCGGTTATCGTATCGCTCAAAACCGCCCTCTGCGCGACCCTGGCAACATTTGTGCTCGGCATCGTCGCCGCACGCTGGCGGATCAAGAGGAGAGGCCGACTGGTCGAGCTCCTCGACGGGATGCTGCTCTTTCCCCTCGCGCTCCCCCCAACCGTTGTAGGTCTTGTCCTGCTGATGATATTCGGCCGCCAGTCTCCAGTGGGACAGCTGCTCGAATCCTTCGGCATCTCAATCATCTTTTCCTGGCCGGCGACGGTCATTGCCGCAACGGCAGTTGCTTTCCCGATCATGTATCAGACGGCCAAGGGCGCATTTTTGCAGGTCAATGGCGAACTCCTCGACGCGGCCCGGGTCTTCGGCTACTCGGAGCGGCGGATTCTTTGGGAGCTCATGCTTCCGCTGGCATGGCCGGGAATCCTGGCGGGTCTCATCCTCACGTTCGTGAGGGCTCTCGGAGAATTCGGCGCGACTCTCATGCTCGCGGGCAACATCCCCGGCAAGACACAGACGATCCCGATTGCCATCTTCTTCCATGTCGAGGGCGGTGACATGGGCGGCGCGCTCCTGCTTTCCTGCGTGATCGTGGGCATTTCCGTCTGCGCTCTCTTCGTCTTCGCCCGTCTGAGCCCGGATGGACATCATCCCTCCGTCGGAAAAGTCCGGTGAGGGCTGATCCGGAGCTTCCGGTGAACCTCCTCTCTGCGGGTTTTTCATACAGTTGCAAATGGGCGCAGAAGTCGCCATGATCCGCGTCCTGATGGTGGAATTATCCAAAAAGATTTCTCTCAAACGCTTGCTGGCACTCCTCGTGTCGAGGGTTTTTCCTGCGGTGCTCTGTCTTGCGCTTTCCTCGTGTGCCACAGAGTCATTTGCTCCGGAAACCGCCCCGGAATATGTCATCATCAGAGACTTTTCTCCGTATTACCGGCTTGGTCCCCAGCAGGGACGGGGGGCTGACGAATCCCTGCGCGCCGGGACCCGCATCAAACTTCTCCGCCGTGAGATGGGCTTCAGCCTTGTGCAGTTGGCCGATTCGAGAACCGGTTACATCGCAAACGAGAACATGACAGTTGCCCCGCCGCGTCCGCCAGACCAGATCAGGAACGATGAAATGGCTGTTCCCGGCACCGCCAAAAAGCGCGGCGGACGTTCCAGAGCCGAGGACAGCCCGATCTACTCCGGCGCTCAAGTGAACGACACTCCTTTGCCGGATCCGAACGTCCCTCCCCCTGATCTAAATGTGGAGCCGGAAATCATGCCGGACAACATCCCGGTTCCCTCTGCCACTCCGACCGGCACGCCAAAATTCCGGTATTGATCGAGCGTTGCCGTTTCCCGGCAGGCAGGAGGAATTTTTCGGCAGACTTCAGTCCGCTTGATGCAAATCAACAAACGGAGCGCTCCGTTGGTTTTGTGGAACGCGAATTGCTCGAACCCTGTGGTCAATGAAAATCACAGGGATGTCGGAAGGGAAAATCTGCAATGAACCGGACTGTCCGGCGGAGTGCAACTATCAGGCAAACGGCATTTCCGGACATGATCTCTCCGGCGAGACCGACAGGATGTGCCGAGTGGTTGAGGAACTGAAGCTCCTCCTCAATGTTTCCCGCTCGCTCCAGGTGGAACCAAGCCTGGCGGATGTCTTCCAGCCGGTCCTCAAGCAAATGGCGGAGTCGCTCGGACTCTACCGCGGGGCTGTCCGGATTCTGAACCGGGAGACCCGGGAGATCGTCATCGATGAGGCATTCGGACTCAGCTCGGAAGAAATGGCTGCCAGCCGGATCCAGCTCGGCGAGGGGGTGATCGGGCAGGTCGCAAAGACCGGCAAGCCGGTCATCATTCCGGATCTCGAAGAAGCGGGCCAGAGCGTTCACCCCGATTGCGCGGGATTTTCGGGTCAGACAATCCATCGTCCCGGCGCGACCGCGTTCCTCTGCGTGCCGATTATCCACGGGAGCGATGTCATGGGCACACTGAGCGGCTACCGTCGTGGTGGCGAACCGCATTCGCTAGAGGCTGATCAGCGCCTACTTGTCGTGACGGCCCAACTTATCGCCCAGGCCGCCCGCCTCCGCCAGACGAGCCGCGAAAACCTCGATGCCCTCCGCCTGGAAAACGAACGCCTGCAGGAGCAGATCCGCAAGCATTTCAAGCCGGACAACATGATCGGAAATTCGCGGGCGATGCAGATCGTTTACAATTCGATCGAGCAGGTTGCCGCGAGCAATACGACCGTCCTCATCCGCGGGGAGAGCGGGGTGGGAAAGGAACTCGTTGCCCATGCGATCCACATGCGGAGTTCGCGGGCCTTGAAACCGCTCGTGAAGGTCAACTGCGCGGCATTGCCGGAGAGCATCGTGGAGAGCGAGCTTTTTGGCCACGAGCGCGGGGCATTCACCGGGGCGATCGCCATGCGTAAGGGACGGTTCGAACTCGCCCACGGCGGCACGATCTTCCTCGACGAGATCGGGGAGCTTCCGCTCAGCGTCCAGGCGAAGCTGCTGCGGATCCTGCAGGAGCGGGAGTTCGAGCGCGTCGGCGGGACGAGCACACTCCGCTGCGATGTCCGGGTCATCGCCGCCACCAACCGCAGTCTTGAGGACTACATGCAGGCGGAAAAGTTCCGCCTCGACCTCTACTACCGGCTGAATGTTTTTCCGATCTACGTGCCCGCACTCCGGGAAAGAAAGGCGGACATGCTTGCGCTCGCGGATTTCTTTGTCGAAAAATACAGTGAGGCAATCGGCAAGCCGGTAATGCGGATCTCAACGCCGGCGATCGACATGCTGATGAGCTACCACTGGCCCGGAAATGTGCGCGAGCTGGAAAATTGCATCGAGCGGGCCGTCCTGCTCTCGACGGATGGAGTCATTCATGGCTACCACCTGCCCACGTCACTCCAGACCGCCGAGGCCACGGCGACCGAACCGAAATCGACTCTGGAATCGGCGCTGAATGCCTTCGAGCGAGAAATGATCATCGAGGAGCTGAAGGTGACACAGGGGAATCTCGCGCAGGCCGCACGCCAGCTCGGACTCACCGAACGCATCATGGGCCTCCGTGTGAAAAAATTCGGGATCAATCCGAAGCGATTCCGTTCGAAGGCCGAGGAAGACTGACTGCGCCCATCCCCCCGTCCCGTGCACAATGTCTTCACCCTCTGCAACCACTCCCCCTGGGTGGTCGGATCCAGGGAGTTCAACGATGATCCGCGTCCCATCACCATCGGCATCGTCCGCGAGGATAACAGGCATCTCTTTGAAAAACTCGACGCCGAGGATTCACCGTTGCGCCGTGGCGAGATTTTTAACGATTACATGTCGGTGAAATTCCAGCTTCACGACTGGCCGTCCCATGCTGCCGCCGCACGGAGCAGCCTGAAGAACAGCTACGCCAGATTTTTGCGCGGGTGGTCGGTGGATTCGAATTCCATCGAGGGTGCAGTTCTCAAAAGCTGGGTCGAAAGCCGGATCGGGCTCCCGCCCACATTTCACCGGGGAAAAGTGCTCGACGGCTCGGAGGAAGGGAATATGCCCTACGAGATTGACCGAGTCCGGGGAAGCGCGCGGACCAATGCCATTCTTTCCCAGCTCGATGTCCTCTACGAGTTCTGCCAATACGAGCTCGCCCGCCGGTTGCCCGGAATCCGATGCCTCACGCTCTGGCGCGGAACTTGCGATGCGGCGGATTACCGGATCATCGAGAGGGGAGAACGCCGCTCGGCCTGCATCCTCATGAACAACATCAGCTCGTTCACCTCCGACCGCGAGTGCGCCTGGGAGTTTGGATCGACGGTCTGGGAAGCCTCCGTGCCGGTCGTGAAAATCTTTTTCTACAGCGGGCTTCTTCCGGACAGCATCCTCAAAGGAGAGGACGAATACCTCGTGATAGGAGGGGAATACCGGGTCAAGGAACTCCTTTGCTGACGATGGGGATTTCATGGGAACAGGCGGAAGGCGGATTGCTCGGGCTCCTTGTTGGCGATGCTCTCGGCGTTCCTTACGAATTCCACGAACCCGCCGAGATTCCACCCGGGGCGCAAATCGAAATGTTTCCCCCGCCCGGGTTTCTGCGCAGCTACAGCCATGTCCCGCCGGGCACCTGGTCTGACGACGGCGCACAGGCACTCTGCCTGCTCGACTCACTGCTGAGTTGCAATGGGTGGTCTCCCGACGATTTTGCCTCGCGCCTGCTCGCTTGGTATAAAACCGGCCACCTTGCAGTGGACGGCAAAGTCTTTGACGTTGGCATCCAGACCGGCGCCGCACTCGACCGTTTGGCAGACGGAGTTGTTCCGCTCGAGGCCGGCCTCTCGGGCGAACGAAATAACGGGAACGGTTCCCTGATGCGCACTCTCCCGTTGGTCATTTGGCACCGCGGCGACGATGCCTCGCTCGTTGCCCTTGCCCATGCGCAGTCGCTCCTCACACATGCCCACCCACGCGCGCTTGTCTGCTGCGCCCTCTACGCGCTCTGGGCCCGCTGCGAAATCCTGCGCGTTCCCGATCCTTGGGAGAAGGCCGTTAAAACTCTCCGGTGTATCTACGCGACGGTTACGCCGTTTCCAGGGGAACTCGACAGGATCCTTGGCGTTTCATCTCCACCGACAGGCACCGGTTACGTCGTGGACTGCCTCCTTTCGGCACGACAGGCCTGCATGGAAGATTCCTACGATGCCATCGTGCGGGCCGCGATTCGTTTCGGCCACGACACCGATACAACCGCCTGCGTCGCCGGTGGGATCGCCGGGATCCGCCATGGCGTTGCCGGCATTCCTCCTCGCTGGATGAAGGCTCTGCGGGGCCAGGAAATCCTCGCGTCCCTCCTCGATCGTATGAGGGCAACGCGGAATTGAGCGGCGGGATCACTGAGCGCCAGTCACTCCTACATGGAGGTTTGGAATATTGCCCCCCATTTTGTGGAAGTGACATTTTTGTAGGAATCTCATCCGGACGTTTGGGCGTTCAGAACATCCTGTCCGGCATCGCAACTTGCATCCCTACAGTAAGATAGCACTCCACATACACCGTGGATCTCCCCGCCAGCAAATCTTGGCATCGTCCGTGCGTTAACAAATCCGAACCAGCGATCCACCAATGGAGCGCGGCAAAAACCAACAACACACATCGAAAGGAACAAGATCATGAGAAAGGTAGCAATTTACGGAAAAGGCGGCATTGGAAAATCCACGACCACTCAGAACACGGTGGCGGGACTCGTCGAAATGGGAAAAAAGGTGATGGTGGTCGGCTGCGATCCGAAAGCGGATTCCACACGGCTTCTCCTCGGCGGTCTCGCCCAGCGCAGCGTGCTGGACACGCTTCGCGAGGAAGGCGAGGACGTCGAACTCAGCGACATCCGCGCCGGGGGATACTGCCAGAGCCTCTGCGTGGAATCCGGCGGTCCCGAACCCGGCGTCGGCTGCGCGGGCCGCGGAATCATCACGTCAATCAACATGCTCGAGCAACTCGATGCTTACAAAACCGAAGCCGGCGATCCTCTCGACTACGTGTTCTATGACGTTCTCGGTGACGTGGTTTGCGGCGGTTTCGCCATGCCGATCCGCGAAGGCAAGGCCGAGGAAATCTACATCGTCTGCTCGGGCGAAATGATGGCCATGTATGCCGCGAACAACATCAGCAAGGGCATTCTCAAATTCGCCCAGAGCGGCGTCGTCCGTCTCGGCGGCCTCATCTGCAACAGCCGGAAGGTGGACAACGAGCGCGAGATGATCGAGCAGTTCGCCAAACAGCTCGGCACCCAGATGATCCACTTCGTGCCCCGCGACAACGACGTCCAGCGCGCGGAGATCAACCGGAAGACAGTCATCGAGTGGAATCCGGAATGCCCGCAGGCGGATGAATACCGTGCGCTCGCGAATGCAATTGATGGCAACGACATGTTCGTTGTCCCGAAGCCGCTCCAGATGGATCAGCTCGAGAAGCTCCTTATGGACTTCGGCCTCATGGACTAAGCCGCATCACAAGGGAAACGAAAGGAACAAATACCATGACCACGGAAGAAACATCCTGCGAGGCACCGGAACTCAGCGCCGAGCAGCTCAAGGAGGAGATGCTCAAAGCCTACCCCTCCAAAACCGCCAAGAAGCGCGCCAAGCAGATGGTCGTCAACGACCCGGACGCCATCCCCGAGATCGGGGCGAACAGCCGGACGACCCCCGGCCTCATCACCCAGCGCGGCTGCACCTATGCGGGCTGCCGCGGCGTGGTCATCGGCCCGATCCACGATATCCTCCACATCACGCACGGCCCGATCGGGTGCGGCTACTACTCGTGGCTCACCCGCCGGAACATGGCGAAGTCGGTCAACAAGGGCGACACGAACTACCTCCAATACGCAATGTCCACGGACATGCTTGAAGAGCAGATTGTGTTTGGCGGCGAGAAGAAGCTCAAGCAGGCGATCCAGGAGGCCTACGACATCTTCAAACCGAAGGCGATTTCGATCTACTCGACCTGCCCGGTCGGACTCATCGGCGATGACGTCCACGCGGTCGCGAAGGAGATGAAGGAGACGCTTGGGATCAACGTATTTGCGTTCTCGTGCGAAGGCTACCGCGGGGTCAGCCAGTCGGCCGGACACCACATCGCGAACAACGGGGTCTTCAAACACATCGTCGGCCTCGACGACACGCCGCAGACCCACCCCTACACGATCAACGTGCTGGGCGAATACAACATCGGCGGAGACTCATGGGAGATCGACGCCCTCCTGCGCAAATGCGGGATCCACGTCGTCTCCACGCTCTCGGGGGACGTCAACTACGAGCAGATCAAAAACGCCCACACCGCCCACCTGAACACGATCATGTGCCACCGCTCGATCAACTACATGGCGGAGATGATGGAGAAAAAGTTCGGCATCCCGTGGATCAAGGTGAACTTCATCGGTGCCGACCAGACCGCGAAGTCGCTGCGCAAGGTCGCGGCATTCTTTGAGAGCAAGGAACTCAGCGACCGGGTCGAGGAAGTGATCGCCCAGGAGATGGCCGCCCTCAAGCCGGTCCGCGATGAGGTCACGGCCCGCTGCAAGGGCAAAAAGGCCGCGCTCTTTGTCGGGGGCTCGCGGGCCCACCACTACCAGGACCTGTTCAAGGACATGGGTATGGAGGTCCTTTCAGCCGGTTACGAATTCGCCCACCGCGACGACTACGAGGGCCGCGCCGTCCTCCCGAACATCAAGGTGGATGCCGACAGCCGGAACATCGAGGAGCTCACGGTCGAGGAGGATCCCCAGAGGTTCCGCTCGGAGTTCGTGGATAAGAAAAAGCGCCTCGAGGACTCCGGGTTCACATTCAGCGACTACAACGGGATGATGACAGAGATGAAGAAAAACACGCTCATCATCGACGACATCAGCCACCACGAGATCGAAAAACTCATCAAGCTCTGGAAGCCGGATATCATCGGCTCCGGGATCAAGGACAAGTTCGTCGTCGAGAAGATGGGCATCCCGTGCAAGCAGCTCCACAGCTACGACTACGGCGGACCCTACGCGGTCTTCACCGGGGCGGCCAACTTCTACCGCGAGGTGGACCGGATGCTCCACACCAAGGTCTGGCAGTTCGTCGTTCCGCCCTGGCAGAAGACCGGCGCGGATGAGGCAGCAAAACCCCGCTACGCACCGAGCAAGGACAAACGCGAGAAGGCCAACGAGGCCTGGAAGAAAAACGCCGAAGCCGTCGAAGAGGCGGCCTGAGGCCAAACACCAAAGAAAGGAACCACTATCATGTTGGACGGAACCACAGCAGAAATCAAAGAGCGCAGCGCCCTCCGGATCAATCCGGCAAAGACCTGCCAGCCGATCGGGGCCATGTATGCCGCCCTTGGCATCCACGGATGCATGCCTCACAGCCACGGCTCGCAGGGCTGCTGCGCCTACCACCGCAGCCATCTCACCAGGCACTTCAAGGAACCGGTGGTCGCCACGACCTCCTCGTTCACGGAAGGCGCATCGGTATTCGGCGGCCTTGCGAATCTCACTCAGGCGCTCAATAACATCTTCGCGACTTACAATCCCGAGATTGTCGCCGTGCATACCACCTGCCTCTCGGAGGTCATCGGCGACGACATCCCGATGATCATCAAGAAGACGCAGGAGGAGGGAAAAATCCCGGAGGGCAAATACGTCATCCACGCGAACACCCCGAGCTTCGTGGGTTCCCATGCCACCGGCTTCTCCGCGATGACGGTCGGCATGGTCAAATACCTTGCCGAGACGACAGGCACGCCGCAGAACCAGGTCAACCTGATCCCGGGCTTCGTCGATCCCTCGGACATCCGCGAGATCAAACGCATCGCCGCCGAGATGGCCGTGAAGACGGTCACGTTCCCGGATACCTCGGACGTCCTCGACTGCCCGCAGACCGGCGTCTATGAGATGTATCCCAAGGGCGGCGTCACGGTAAACGAGCTCAAATCCACGGGGGACAGCATCGCCACGGTTGCTCTCGGCCACTGGGCGTCCCACGCCGCAGCCGAGTTTCTGGAGAAGAAGTTCAACATCGCCGCCCACCTGCTAGAGCTCCCGATCGGAGTCTCGGCCACTGATGAATACGTCGATGCCCTCCGCATGTCGGCCGCGGTCGATGTTCCCGCCTCACTTGTGCAGGAACGCGGACGCCTCCTCGACGTGATGAGCGACATGGCCCAATACCTCTACAAGAAACGGGTCGCCGTGTTCGGGGATCCCGACCATGTCATCGCGCTCACACGGTTTCTGGTCGAGCTCGACATGGAGCCGGTCTTCGTGATCACCGGATCCCATGGAAATTTCTTCGAGGAACGGGTCCGTCAGATCCTCGAGAAACAGTGCCCGAACGCCAAGATCAAAGCCCAGGCCGACCTCTTCGAACTCCACCAGTGGATCAAGCAGGAACCTGTCGATCTTCTCATCGGCAACACCTACGGGAAGTTCATGTCCCGCACTGAGGACAACCTTCCGTTCGTGAGGTTCGGCTTCCCGATCCTCGACCGGATTGGCCATCGCTACTTCTCGGCCATGGGCTACACCGGGGGCATCCGGCTCATCGAAAAAATGACCGACGCCATCTTCGACAAACGCGACCGCGAATGTGCGGACGAGTGGAGCGAGCTGGTGTATTGATCAACCATAGGTCCTATGGGTCCCATAAGACCCATAGGACCCACTATTCCCAACCATGAAAATCAACAACAACTGCGTGGCCTGCGGTGCCTGCAAGGAGGCTTGCCCCTCCGATGCCATCAGGCTCGGGGCGATCTATGTGATCGACCCCGACGCCTGCGTCGAATGCGGCGCGTGCGAGGCCACCTGCCCCAACGCCGCGATCGAAAGCTGATGATCGAACTCCTCCAAGGAAGGGAGGCGCAGGTCATCGAGACCGGGGAGGGCGGTGCTGTCGAACTCGCCTGCGGGAAGGCGAGCCTCGCGGGCTCCGTCAGCCAGCGGGCCTGCGTCTTCTGCGGATCCCGCGTCGTCCTCTACCCGATCGCCGACGCGCTGCACGTCGTCCACGGACCGATCGGCTGCGCGGCCTACACATGGGACATCCGGGGTGCGCTCTCAAGCGGCCCACAACTCCACCGAAACAGCTTCTCAACCGACCTGCAGGAAAAGGACGTCATCTTCGGCGGTGAAAAAAAGCTGGAGGCCGCCCTCCTTGAACTCATCGCTCTCTACAAGCCGAACGCCGCGTTCATCTACTCGACCTGCATCGTCGGTCTCATCGGCGACGATGTCGGTGCAATCTGCAAGTCGGTCGAAAAAAATGCCGGAATCCCGGTCATCCCGGTCAACTCGGAGGGCTTCAAGGGCACGAAGAAGGATGGCTACAAGGCGGCCTGTGAGGCGGTTTACCGCCTTGTCGGGACCGGCGACACCTCCACCATCCCGCCGCACAGCATCAACATCCTCGGCGACTTCAACCTCGCCGGCGAAACCTGGATCATCCGTGACTACTACAAGCGGATGGGCATCAACACCGTCGCTTGCATCACCGGCGACGCCCGCATCGAGGACATCCGCCGCTGCCATGGCGCACAACTGAACCTCGTCCAGTGCTCGGGCTCGATGACCCACCTCGCAAAAATGATGGAGCGCGACCACGGGATCCCGTTCAAGCGGGTCTCATACTTCGGCATCGAGGACATGTCCGCCGCCCTCTACGAGGCCGCGAAATTCTTTTCCGACGACCCGACGATCATGGATCGTACACAGGAGGTCGTGCGCGAGGAGGTCTCAGCCATCTATCCGGAAATCCAGAAATACCGCGAAATCCTCCGCGGAAAAAAGGCGGCTATCTACGTCGGCGGCGCCTTTAAGGCGTTCTCCCTCGTCCGCGCCCTCCGCCTGCTCGACATGGAGACCGCACTCGTCGGCTCGCAGACCGGCGACAAGGACGACTACAACGAACTCCAGCAACTCTGCGATCCCGGCACGATTATCGTGGATGATTCCAACCCGCTCGAACTCGCCAAGTTCTGCCTGGAAAAAGACGTCGACCTCTTCATCGGTGGCGTCAAGGAACGCCCGATCGCCTACAAACTCGGCATCGCCTTCTGCGACCACAACCACGAGCGCAAGGAACCGCTCGCCGGCTACGTCGGCATGCTCAACTTCGCCCGTGAAGTCCACCGCTCCGTCGCCAGCCCCGTCTGGAACCTCGTCCCCCGCCGCCAAAAACCGCTCACAAAACTTTGATGCGGCCGCATCAAAGTTTTGTAGAATCTTTCAGAGCAAGCTTCCCCGCTTTGCGAAGGGCTGCAATACGTTTCTTCCAGGCTTCGAGGCCGGGGTAGGTATTTGGCAGCAGCTCTCTCGGCAACAATGGGTCTGCCGCCATGCAGGCAAGCCACAGGGCATTTTCCTTTGACGCCCAGGCGAGAAGGTCCGTCCCGACATGTCCCTTCTTTCCTGCAGGCAGTTTTTGAATGTGCTCCGCGTGCGCCTGAAACAGGCGGCCGAGTTTCGCAAAATCCCATGACGACTTGACGACTTCCGCCGCGTTTTCCCCGCCACAGGTGGTCGCTTCCAGGAAGGTCATCACCCCGCAGTCCGGGGACGTGGACCGCAGATCATGGCGAATCTTATCCATGGGATCTGGGCTGACCCACACGCTGCCCTGAAGGCATCCGAAATGGGCATGCCGCAACTGCCGCCTCAGCTCATTACGCAGGCTGCGCTTTTTTTCCGGGAGATCAAACACCACAACCCGCCACTTACCATCCCATTCCCGGTTCCAGCGTTCCTCCGGATTCCTCCCGCCGAGCGCTTTTAAGAATCCCTTGTTCGTCAGCCGATAAACCCGTCCCGTATCCGCCTCACGGGATTCGATCCACTCCTGCGCCTCAAGCGTCTGGATCTACCGCAAAAAGCCCTTCCGGTAGGACCATTCCTCAAACGAGCCGGAAAGGTTCCGCCAAGTCGGCCGGAACATGACGTCCGTGACCCACATGCACTGGTAGAGAAAAAGTTCCGTTTTCGGTTTCATCACAGGTCCTCCGGCGATCAAGCATACAAAACTTTGATGCGGCCGCATCAAAGTTTTGTAGGAAATCCGGCGACATTTTTGTCGGTCGTGGATGAGGGTGGGGTGGGGATCCTACAAATATGTCTGAGGCGGGATGGATCTGGGGATTGCGGACATATCGGCAATTGGTTGGCGGCTTGGGAGATGCGATGAAAGCACCGGCATCGGTGGAGATGGCATGCAAGGTGCGTTTGTAGAGGCATGACCGAAGTCGCCGACAGCGAGGTGGAGGAGCCGCAGTTGAAGCACTGCACGGGCACGAGGAATGCGTGCAAGCTTTGCACCCCGCTCGGCGCGTGTCTGGCCTTTCGTGGAATCGAGGGGTCGGTTCCATTTCTGCATGGCTCGCAGGGATGCTCGACGTATATCCGCCGGTATCTCATCAGCCATTTCCGCGAGCCGATGGATATTGCCTCGTCGAACTTTCACGAGGAGTCGGCGATCTTTGGCGGGGCCTCGATTTTCAAGGCCGGAGTGAAGAATGTGGTCCGTCAATACGAACCGGCGTTTGTTGGAGTGGCGACGACATGCCTGGCCGAGACGATTGGCGAGGACATGCCGGGAATGATGCGCGAACTGCGGTCCGAGTCTCCCGGCCTGCCGCCGATGGTGCAGGTCTCGACGGCCAGCTATCGGGGGACTCACATCGATGGGTTCCATGCGGCTGTGCGCGCGACGATCGAACAGATGGCATACGGCGGAATTCGCACGCGGCGTGTGAACGTGCTGCCCGGGATGCTTTCCGCGGCGGACCTCCGGCATCTGAAGGAACTTCTCGAGGGTTGGGGGATCAATCACATTGTGCTTCCGGATTACTCCGACTCGATGGACGGCGGGACATGGTCGGAATATGAGGCGATCCAATCCGGAGGGACAAAGCTTTCGGCGATTGCCTCGATGGGCGGATGCCGGGCGACGATCGAGTTTGGAAGCGTCATTTCCGCAAAGCAGAGCGGGGGGGCATTGCTGGAGGAAAAATTCGGGGTTCCGCTCCATCGGGTGGCCATGCCATGCGGGATGCGCGCGACCGATGAGTTGTTTGCCGTGCTGGAGAAAGTCAGCGGCGGGACGATGCCGGCGAAATACGCGGGCGAGCGGGCGAGGCTGCTGGATGCTTATGTGGACGGCCACAAATACATCTTCGGTAAGCGGGTCATTGTCTATGGCGAAGAGGATTTTGTGATCGGGATGACCGGCTTTTTGCAGGAGATCGGGATGGAGCCGGTGCTGTGCTGCAGCGGGGGACGAAGCGGGCGGTTTGAATTCGAACTCAGAGCCCATGTTCCGGGGCTCCCGGCATCCACTCTGATCAAGGAGGGATTCGATTTTGCAGAGATCGCGGAGAGCGCTCCCGAGCTTGCTCCCGACCTGTTTGTCGGGAGCAGCAAGGGTTACAACATCGCGAGGCGGATGGGCGTTCCGATCCTACGCGTGGGATTCCCGATCCACGACCGGATCGGCGGGCAGCGCGTGCTGCACATCGGATACCGGGGGGCACAGCAGCTCTTCGATCAAATCGTCAACATGATCATGGACCAGAAACAAACCAACTCGGAGGTCGGATATGCCTACCTGTAACATCATCCCGGGGATCCCTGTCCCCAAATTCGATTCCTCGAAGCACCCGTGCTTCAGCAAGGAAGCACACGGGAAGTTCGGGCGGATCCACCTGCCGGTGGCGCCGCGCTGCAATATCCAGTGCAATTTCTGCAACCGGAAATACGACTGCATGAATGAGAGCCGTCCTGGTGTGACGAGCACGGTGCTCGCTCCGAAGCAGGCGGTTGACTACCTCGCCAACGTGGTCGGGAAACGCCCGGAGATCGTGGTGATGGGCATTGCCGGTCCGGGCGATCCGTTTGCGAATTCCGAGGAAACAATGGAGACCCTGCGACTCACGCGCGATCAGTTTCCGGAAATGATCCTGTGCCTGGCCTCGAACGGCCTCGGGATCGGGCCGCACATCGACGAGCTGGCGACAATGAACGTCAGCCATGTGACGATCACACTCAATGCGATTGATCCGAAGATCGGAGCGAAGATCTACTCCTGGGTCCGCGATCACAAAACGCCCCTGCGTGGAGAGGCGGCAGCCGAACTGCTGCTCGAGCGGCAGATTGACGCAATCCGGCGGATGAAGGCGCACGGCATGACGGTGAAAATCAACACGATCATCATCCCTGGAGTCAACGACGAGCATATTCCCGAGGTGGCAAAGACCGTCGCGAAGCTGGGCGTGGACATCATGAACTGCATGGCCCTCGTTCCGGTGAAGGGCGCCGTCTTCGAGGACCTTCCGGCTCCGGACGGACTGATGACTTCTCGGGCGCGGCTGATCGCCGGGCAGCATGTTCCCCAGATGACCCATTGCGCCCGCTGCCGGGCTGATGCGGTCGGCCTCATCAACGAGCCGATGACCACCGAGCAGATGGACACGCTCAACCATTATGCCAGCACCGCTCCATCGGAAGGCGCGCCACGTCCCTGCGTTGCCGTCGCCACACTGGAGGGAGCGCTTGTCAACCAGCATCTCGGCGAGGCGGCCCGCTTCGTCATTTACGAGCAGAGCGGCGAGACGGCCTCCGGCTACAAATTCAAGGAGATCCGTCGCGCGCCCGAGCAGGGCGGAGGAGCCGGGCGCTGGCAGGAAATGGCAAATCTTCTCCACGACTGCCGTGCCGTCCTGGTGACCACCGCCGGACCATCGCCGACAGCGGTTCTCAACAAAAGCGGCCTGCGTGTGGTCGAGATGGAGGGGCTGATCGAGGAAGGCCTTCGCGCAATTTTCACGAACCAGCCGGTGCCACGCGCCCTCCAGCGCCGTTTTACCGGATGTTCGTCCGGGGCCGGATGCAAAGGCACAGGAACCGGCTGCGGATAAAATTCAACACAACAAACCAATGACAAAACCCGAACACCACATATTCGTCTGCGGAAGCTTCCGACCCACAGGAGCCCAAGGGGTCTGCCACAAGAAGGAGTCCTCAACCATCCTGCAATACCTTTCGGAGGAGGTGGATGACCGCGGGCTCACGGCGGTGAAGGTCAGCAGCACCGGCTGCATGAACCTCTGTGATCAGGCGCCCGTCGTCGTCGTTTACCCGGAGGGTCGCTGGTATAAATCCGTCACCGAGGAGGTCGCCGACCAGATTCTCGACTCGATCGAGAACGGATCCGCCGTCGATGAGGAATTCGTGCTCGCGGTTTAACGGCAATTTCGCATTTCTTCAATGAGACCCTACCTGATTGACACGACGCTTCGTGATGGAGAGCAGGCGGCGGGAGTGGCATTCGCCAGGGCGGAGAAAATTGCGATTGCGCGGGCTCTGGCGGACGCCGGTGTTCCCGAACTTGAGGTGGGAATCCCTGCGATGGGGGCTTCCGAAATTGATGATATCCACGCCGTAGCCGATGCCATCGGGGGGGATCTCATGGAGACGTGGTGCCGTGCAAGCGCGGAGGATATCCGTGCCGCACGCCGCACCGGTGTCGTGGGCGTGCATCTCTCGTGGCCGGTCTCCGACATCCATCTGAAGGCTTGGAGAAAATCCCGCGCGTGGGTGTTTGAATCCCTTGAGGATTTGACTTCCGAAGCACGCGAGTCATTTGAGTATGTCTCGGTCGGGGCGCAGGATGCCTCGCGGGCGGACGCAGGGTTCCTGATCGAGTTCGCTCATGCGGTTCGCGAGGCGGGTGCCAGGCGGCTGCGACTTGCCGACACGGTGGGGATGATGAATCCCTCGCACGTCATCGGCATGGTCGTCGGTTTGCGGGACGCCGTGCCGGAGCTGGATTTGGAATTTCATGCCCACAACGACCTCGGGATGGCGGTCGCTAATACCGTCTGCGCGCTTGATGCTGGAGCGCGCTGCGCAAGTGTCACCGTCAACGGGCTCGGGGAACGCGCAGGAAACGCCGCTCTGGAAGAAGTCGTCCTTGCATTAAAAATGTCCTTTCACACGGACACGGGAGTGATGACGAGGGACCTCGGAAGTCTCTCTGATCTAGTGGCTGCGGCATCCGGGCGCTCTCTCGCCCCGGGAAAACCCGTCACCGGAGGGGCAGCCTTTCTCCACGAAAGCGGAATTCACTGCGCCGGTCTCCTGCGCGACCGGAAAACCTACGAACTGTTTCCCGCCGGCGAGGTGGGCCGGGAGACGCCCGCCTTCCTGCTCGGACGCCATTCGGGACGCGCCTCCATCCGTGCGGTAACCGGCAGCGATGATCCCGCACGGCTGACCGCTCTCAGACAACATTCCCAGAACAAGCAAACCACACGACCGACCATCCAGCCATGAGCTTCCATCTTGTCACCGTCAACGAAACCTTCGCTCCTTCACGCGCCACGAACTTCCGGCCACTCCGTCTCGGCGGACCGTCCGGATTGATCGCTCGATACGTCTCCGAATCCGGATCCTCCGCCGAAAGTCACTGGAATATTCCGGAGGAACAGCTGCTGGAGCTGGCCGGTGGCCGCAGCGGATACGACCTCGTGTTTTTCCGTCCGACCAAGGAGGTGTCCCCCGACGGCTCGATGGAAATCTACCGGCTCGAAAGCCTGCATGGAGTCGCCGCTAGAGATCGGACCGATGTCGTGTGCTTCTTCGCCCCGCTCCGGATGCGCGAGGCGGCATCCGGGGTTTGGGATATCGAAGCCTCGCGCGGCCAGGCGCTCTGCGAATCGCTCTCGCTTTCGGGCGGGACATCCGGCGGACGCTGGCTCTGGACCGAATCTCCCATGACCCTCGGTGCAACCGTTGTCGGTGGGGGCGGGTGTTCGGGAAGCTGCTCGGAGTCTCCGGCCAAGGAATGCTGCGGGGGCTGCCACTGAGGCGGCTTCTATGATCCACATGGTGCACCTGCCGATGAAACTTCAACCGATCGGCTGTATCCGAAGTCCGTTTCCCAGCGCAGCGGGGACTCCGATCCAACCGCATTTCGCCGGCGGATCATTCGGCGAAGCAGAAATATTTTCCGACTACACGGACGGCCTGCGGGATCTGGAAGGGTTCGACCGGATCTGGCTGCTCTTCTGGTGCCACCGGGCATCGGATGCGAAGCTCAGTGTGATTCCGTATCGCGACACCGTCGAGCGCGGGGTCTTTTCCACACGTGCGCCTGCCCGCACGAATCCGATCGGACTTTCCTGCGTACGGCTCACCAGCATCACAGGAAATGTTCTTCACCTCGAGGAACTCGACATCCTCGATGGCTCACCACTCCTCGACATTAAACCCTATGTTCCGGAATACGACGTCTATCCGGTCAAACGGACCGGCTG
>Ga0247840_10001570_pt1 | contig 44411 bp, 44 predicted proteins | sample LaCruzMarch2015__FD_192404 | JGI IMG/M metagenome (GOLD analysis project Ga0247840, IMG submission 192404) | Freshwater microbial communities from meromictic Lake La Cruz, Castile-La Mancha, Spain - LaCruzMarch2015_17m | ecosystem: Environmental > Aquatic > Freshwater > Lake | place: Spain... | reverse complement strand
GCTAAAATAAGCGATATCTAAAATTATTAGTTAAATTGCGCTTTTTTAGCGCAGCACATTACAAAAGCCTTTACATTTTTATTTAATGGGTTTGGTATTACCACTCCCCATCGCTCATATTAAACCACTACAATGAAAAAAAATTATTTACTTACGTTTTTATGGCTATTTATTGGCACTGCCTTTTCATTTGCACATGATAGTTCGGTGCATCATCATTCGCTAAAAACCTGGAATCTTAAGAATAAAGAGGAAATAAAGGCTTCCTTCCTTTTCATAGCAGATGATATCGTCTCTTTGGAAGATGAAAAAGGAAAAATACAGTCGGTTCCCTTATCAGATTTTTCTATAAACGACCAATATTATCTTTTTCAAAAAAAGGAGCAATTAGCTAGATTAAATAGTCCTGTACTTTTAAAAGATAGCCTGACTGAATCTTCCTCAAGTCAAGGGCCCTTTCTACTCATTTTAAGCTTGATGCTTGCGGGCGTCTTATATATATCCTACCTAAAAAGATTCCGATATTTGGGTTTAGCAACTCTCCTTAGCGGCCTCTTTCTTTTTTATGGCTTTCATGACCTTTCAGCACCCCCAAGTGGCGTGGCTACTAATCCAAAATCCATTGATTCTGCTTTTCTGGCCTTTAAACCAAATGTGGCCACCTGGTGGAACAGCACTTATTTTTATGTAGAATCAACAGGTATTCCCACCACTCATTCTATGATGACGGGAATAAGCAGCTGGCAGCAGCAAGTCCCTGTTCCTCAATGCTATAAAGGGACCAATGCATGGAGCATTCCGCTAAATCCTGTCATAGCAACTACGCCAGTTCCAGTAAATTCCATCCATTTTATAAGAGGTGCCTTAGCCCTTGCCGTAAATGGAATTCCAATTTTTAATCCATATACTAATACAGGCGTTGACGCATTTTTAGACGGTCAGTTAGACAAATGGGGAGGTCACTGTGGACGTGCTGACGATTATCATTATCATACAGCGCCTTTGCATTTGTATGATAAGCAATCTAAAACTTTACCTATTGCTTATGCTTTGGATGGATTTGCAGTATATGGAACAGTAGAACCCGATGGTAAGACAATGACTACCCTTGACGCTAATCACGGTCATTATTACAATGGGGTTTATCATTATCATGGCACTGCCAGCGCACCTTATATGGTAGGAAACATGGTGGGAAAAGTAACAGAAGATGCAACTTATCAAATAATTCCGCAGGCAACGGCAAAGTCACCCCGACCAGCAACAAATCCTTTAAAAGATGCTATTATCACAGGTTTTGAGAACAATGCAACCAATACTGGCTATAACTTAACCTATACCATTGGGACTGCCACTTACAAAGTCAATTATTCATGGAATACGAGCGGCGTTTATACCTTTAATTTCGTGAATCCAACGGGGACAACCGTTTCAAATTATAACTCAACGGCACCTTGTAAGCTATCAACGGCAACCAATGAAGTAGAAAGTACCGAATTTATGGTGTATCCTAATCCTGCCTCCGAATCAATACGCATTAACCTCCAGAAGACATTAAAATCTTCAGACATTAAAAATGTAGCGATTTTCAATGTTAGCGGACAAATGGTTTTTAATGCAAGCAGTTTTCAGGAAAAGATAAGCACCGGGCATTTTCCTGCTGGCCTTTATTTTGTGCATTTAAAAACAGACCGTCAGGTATTAGTCAAAAAATTAATTGTTGAATAGTACACTTGAACACACAAAATAAATGACAACCTTCCTTAAAAACAACAAGATTTGTATCGAAAAAATCAATTTCGATATAGCTGGAAAAATATCATTGAAACTTGAAGATGGTCGTATCATCATTGTCCCATTGAAATATTTTCCAGAATTAAAAAAATTGCCCGTTGAAAAAAGGAAAAAATATACCATTGTTGACGACCGAACAATACTTTTCTCACACCTCAGCAAGAAAGATAACTAATGACTAAAACTAAATATTTTTTTGTGACTGGCATTCTATTGGGCGCCTTTCACTTTACCTTGGCACAATCCGTATTGAAATCGATGAAAAGATTGCCCGACACGGGACAAACTGCCAGTTATACCAATACACCAGGTGAAGATGCGGATTATAATATTAATCCTCCTTTTTACCTGAATAATGGCAATGGAACCATCACAGATACCATTACAGGGCTAATGTGGCAACAAGCAGATGGTGGCGAAATGACTTTCGACAAAGCTACCACTTATGCCAATGATTTAGTTCTTGGCGGATTTTCTGACTGGAGAATGCCTACGGTGCTTGAATTACACAGTATTTTACATCTTGACAAGAATAATCCGGCTTTAAATACCACTTTTTTCACCTCACCAACCGCTCAGTATTGGTGGAGTAGTCAAAAGCAGGTCAATGATGCTACCAAAGCCTGGTGTGCCAATGCAGGTGGCGGTGTAGGTAATCATCCCATCAGTGAAACGGTCAGTGCCGGAGGGACAAAAAAGTTTCACGTCCGTGCCGTTCGTGATGTTTCCTCTCCGACTACGATAGCCACCCGATTTCTGGACAATAAAAATGGAACGACTACCGATCAATTGACGGGACTTATCTGGCAGCAGGTGCCAACCGATTCCATGACCTGGGAACAGGCGCTTATTACCGCTGAGGCGCTGTCTCTCGGTGGCTCAAATCTTTGGAGAATGCCGAATATCAAGGAATTACAGTCTATTAGTGAAGCGACTATTTATAATCCCTCCATTAATAAAACGTATTTTAGTGGTATTTCCACGACCCAATGTTGGTCATCTACCAGCCTTTCTAACCAAAGCACAAAGGCCTGGTATCTCGATACCCAATTTGGTATTACTTCCCAGGTAGTGAAAACCAATAAATTAAGATTATTAGCTGTTCGATCTGCGACGACTGTTACCTCCGTCAGAGATATAGCAAATGAGAGTAATGCTATGTTATTATACCCTAATCCAAGCATAGGTTCATTTACCCTTAAAGCCGATGAACCTCTGGGAGACATCAGAATTATCAATCAGTTGGGTCAAACTATTTTGTCCACCAACACCAATGAAAAAATCATTACCTTATTACTTGCTGAAAAAGGGATTTTTCAGTTAATATGTCGTCATAACCAAACGATAATCACCAAATCTATTGTAGTTCTTTAACCTGGCTTTGAAAGAAAAGAAGCAGAAAATATAGGTTATATATAATCTTAGCGGCGGTTCAGGCTGGTCTGAGTCCGTTGCTAAGGTTTTATGTCTTCCTGAGTTTCCAGTAATTTTTCAGAGAACTCCTATCTTTTAAACCAATTCTCTATGTGGATATCCATTATATTTTCAAAATCCCTTACATTATCTGTAACAAGTTTCATTTTATTTTGAACCGCTGTAACACCAATGAGTAAATCAAATTCATCATTAATAGGCTTACCTAATTTTCTGAGCCTTACTTTTTCTTTTGCATATAGTCTTAAAGAGCTAATGATTGGAATAATAGATAATCCTCTAACAAAATGGTCCACCGCAATATTTGACTTAACTGGATTTTGACTGTTTTCAGCTCCAAATCTTAACTCTGCTATAGTAATTTCTGAAATACAGCAATTTTCATTACCTTTTTCTCTAATAATTTCGTCAAGATTCAATTTTCCTCGCAAATAGAAAATGCACGTACTAGTATCAAGTAAATATTTCATGTTAATTCCAAATCTTTATTTCTGAAATTTCTACTCTCTTTAATTTCATTTATAATCTCTTCTGCTGACTTTTCAGACGCAAATGCTCCAAAGGACTTATAGAAGTCTTCCACTTTCTTTGAATTTTCAGCTCGGATAGATTTTGATAAACTTTCGATTAACTCAAGTTTACTTGTAGTGCTTAGACCTTCGAATAGTTCCGCGAAAGCTTCAACTACGTTTTGATCTGAGTGCCTCATTTTTTTTTATTAAAGATAATAAAATTCCAATCAACAAATTGAGATTTTTAATTATTCGATAAGCAAAACCATAGACCCCACCGTTGCAACCAACCAAAAGACTCTTTTATTACCTCAAAATGTCATATAAAAGCCATTAAAAGGTCGCTGTATTCATTTGGTTTTAGGCTTTTTACGTGAACTACATCCTTATGTAGGCTTCTTAAACATCATTGACACTTTTTATATATTATTTTTACTCATATTTTATTACTTCCAATTAAAAACTTTTAAAATGAATTTCTTAAAACACCCCCATCCTAAAATTCTTCCATTTAGGAAAAAAATAAAATACTATCCACCTTTAATTATTTAACCATTAAAAAAATAAGTTAAATGGTTAAATATCGAAAGTTTTTGAATTACTTTTCAGTAATTCCCTACCTTCTTTTGCCCTTTTTTATGAACGCCCAGCAATCATTCAATGGGGGTGGAATAGGTATAAAGAATAATTTTGGTTCGGTAGAATTTTCTATGGGTCAGGTTGATTATGGCGTAAGTAATACCGTCGCTGGGATTCAATCTATGGGTATTCAACAACCCTTTTTTGTTATTAAACCCGGGGCCGTAACCAGTTTACTTTGCGATTCACTCACCTTTGTCGGGGAGGCTATTCTTGAAAAAGAGGAGTATATGGGTGGTGTTTTCATTGCATATAAAGGTGGAAACGGAGGATTTATCAAAGGCTCAAATATCAATTCTTTAAATGTTAACGGTCTCCTAGCTACCATACATCCAACAAATCTGACCAAAGGGAATGGCCTACTCGAGTTATCCATATCTGGTGTACCCTCGGGAACGGGACTTGCCTATTTTAATATCAGTGTAGGTGGAAAAAATTGCCTGATTGAGGTTCCTGTTAAAGAGGAAAGCCCCATAGTATCAAACTTAAACTGTGGAAATATCGTGGTAGAACCCCCGGCTATAGGTATAAATCAGGCATTTAATGGCAAAATCAATGTCCAGTATTCGAAAACTAATGGGAAAATATTTCCTACGGATACCATTTCCATTAAAAATCCGAACGCTTCTTTCAAATTGATGTCAAGTAAAACAAAATTGGCTCTGGATGAAGGTGTTTTGACCTTTGATTTAATTGGGAAAGCAGATAAAAAGGGTTGGCTTGAGTTTAAACTTAAAGTAGCTGATAAAGAGTGTCCCGTCCGTATTATTATTTCTGAGGATATAATGGAAGCACCCAATTTTTTCTCCCCTAATGAAGATGGAGTCAATGAATATTGGTACGTTCCAGCCCTTGCTTTTTATCCAAAGGCAAAAATCATCATTTTTGACCGGTATGGTAAGATTATCTCTTCATTGAATGGAACCCAAAGCTGGAATGGAACCATGAATGGGATTCCAATGCCTTCTGGTGATTATTGGTACACCATACAATTAGATTCAAAACTTCCTCCTCTAAAAGGAAATATCACCCTCATAAGATAATCAAATGAAAGTAATCCAACTCCTATTATATTTATTAGTGCTCATCCAATCAACAAATGGACAAAATGCAGTATTTCAAAATCAATATCTTTTCAATCCCTTATTAATTAATCCCGCTTACGCAGGGGGGCAAAAGGAAGGGGAAGTACAGGTAATGTATAAAAAATATTTGAGTGGATTTGACAATGCGCCCATTTCAAAATTATTCTCTATCCATGCGCCCATCCCCAAAAAACGAATTGGGCTTGGTCTCAATGTTTTTAGTGATTTAAATGGCGGAAGCGGCTTCAAAGGCATTGAAGGCAGTTTTGCTTATCATATAAACTATGATACTGTGGACTTGAAAGACTCTAAATATCACCTGAGTTTCGGTATTTCCTCCACCATAAACCAACTCTCCATAGACAGAGCAAACCTATTTGGGGTTGAGGTGACTGACCCAATTCTAAGCAATAGAAAACTTTCAAGCGCTTCCGGAAATGCCAATATTGGTTTGCTTCTATATAATAGAGGATTTAGCATAGGGCTTTCTATATATAATATTATACCTATACCTAATAAATTGTACAATAGTATCTTAGAACCTAAATCATCCCCTTTGGTTTTCATTCAAAGTGGCTATCGATTACCTGTTGGTGAACAATTTACCATCACCCCGAGCTTGATGTTTCATACCCAACAAAATGCCAATTACAATTTGGATGTCAATCTTGGTTTTGCCTATCATATTAATAATAAAGACTTTGTACAGTTAATAACTACCTACAAATCGTTTTCTGAAAACTTGTCAAAAGGATCACAAGCGATAGCGATGAATATTCAAATGGTTTTTTCCTCCTTCTTTGTAGGCTTCCATTTTGAAATTCCAACGTCTATTATATCCAACTTCACATCGGGTGGACATGCCATTCAATTCGGGTATAAATTCAAGGAGGGAAAACCAAAATTACTTCAATCTCAACTAGAAGAGTTTTAAAATACTAAAATGCTATGATGAAAAATACAATTTTCACTTTTGCTGCCATCTTTCTTTCCACGCTTTTCTTGAGAGGTCAAGCGCCTGGACTGGTTAGTTATCAAACCATTATCAGAAATAATGATAATGAATTGATTTCAAATAAAGTAGTTGGCATACGAATAAGTATCCTTAAGGATAATCCAAATGGCATTCCTGTTTATCAGGAAAGACATTATGTGCAAACAAATCTGAATGGTCTTGCCTATTTAGTTATAGGTGGTGGTACCCCAATAAAAGGAAAATTTTCAGATATTGACTGGTCCACAGGCCCTTATTATATCCAATCGGAAACAGATATTAATGGTGGTCAGGATTATAAAATTGCAGTGTTCACTCAAATTTTAAGCGTTCCTTATGCGATTCACGCCAAATCAGCTGAAACCTTACTGGGTAAGATAAACGAAGTGGATCCGCAGTTTAATGCCTCCATCGCTAAGGGCATCACAGCTGTTGATACGGCAATTTGGAATAAAAAATCAGGAGGAAATGGAACTGGCATTGAAACGGATCCATATTTCAATAATTCTGTGGCTAAAGGCATTTCAAAAGGAGATACTGCCGCGTGGAACAATAAATTAAGCAGTTTCACCGAAGTCGATCCGCAGTTTAATACCTCCATTGCCAAAGGTATTTCAGCAACCGATACCGCCGCATGGAACAAAAAATTAAGTAGCTTCACCGAAGTCGATCCGCAGTTTAATGCCTCCGTGGCTAAAGGCATCTCAGCATCAGATACCTCAGCCTGGAACAAAAAACTGAGCAGTTTCACCGAAGTCGATCCGCAGTTTAATGCCTCAGTGGCTAAAAGCATTTCAGCAACTGACACCGCCTATTGGAACAAAAAACTGAACAGCTTCAACGAAGTCGATCCGCAGTTTAATGCCTCCGTGGCCAAAAGCATTTCAACAGCCGATACCGCCGCGTGGAACAAAAAATTAAGCAGCTTCACCGAAGTCGATCCGCAGTTTAATACCTCCATTGCAAAAGGTATTTCAGCAGCCGATACCGCCACGTGGAACAAAAAATTAAGTAGCTTCAACGAAGTCGATCCAAAGTTTAATACCTCCATTGCCAAAGGCATCTCAGCATCAGATACCGCAGCGTGGAACAAAAAACTGAGCAGCTTCACCGAAATCGATCCGCAGTTTAATGCCTCAGTGGCCAAAGGCATTTCAAAAACTGATACCGCATCGTGGAACAAAAAACTAAGTAGCTTCACCGAAGTCGATCCACAGTTTAATACCTCCATTGCCAAAGGCATTTCAGCGTCAGATACCGCAGCGTGGAACAAAAAACTAAGTAGCTTCAACGAAGTCGATCCACAGTTTAATACCTCCATTGCCAAAGGTATTTCAGCATCAGATACCGCAGCGTGGAACAAAAAATTAAGCTCATTTACAGAATCTGACCCAAGATTACCAATGGGTAATACCAAAGGAGATATTTTATACTGGGATGGTACTTCATGGCAAATATTAGCACCAGGTTTAGCAGGTCAAAAAATTTCTGTTTCAAAAGCTGGGCTTCCAAATTGGATTGGTCCAACATTTCCTGTATTAACAACGAATACAGCCAGTGTTATTGGCGTTAGACATGCCAATTTGGGTGGTAATATTGTAAGTAGCGGTGGTTCAAATATTACAGAGAGAGGAATAGCATATCATACCTCTCCAAATCCAACGATTTCAAATAATTTTATCCAAATTGGAAGTGGCACAGGATTTTTTTCCTCAAGAATAATAAATTTAAAGGCAAATACAACATACCATGTTCGTTCCTATGCTATATCTGAGCTAGGTGTTGAGTATGGTAATGAGATCAATTTCATAACCTTACCTAATTCTCTGCCAATCATAACTACAAAAACCATTTCGTCTATTTCAAATAAGACAGCCTCCAGTGGTGGTATTATTTTAAATGATGGAGGCAGTGAAATTACAGCAAAGGGACTATGCTGGTCAAACAATCCAAATCCTACCCTTGGAAATGCCATTTTCACAAATGAAGGAGTTGGCATAGATTCATTTGTTAGTTATTTATCTGGATTAAGCCCAAATACCTCTTATTTTGTAAGAGCTTATGCTACAAATAGCGTCGGTACTAGTTATGGAAGTGATGTTTTTTTTCAAACAAATGCTAATGCACCTTCTTTAAATCCTACTTTTTCTGCCTTTATTATATCGGAAATTGGTAGCCATACCGTTTCCTTTAGTGCCTTACTTAGTAGTGAAATTAATCATATTTCTTCCAGAGGTTTTTGCTGGAGCTTCCTTCCAAATCCTACTATTTTAAATAGTCATGTAGAGGTTGGTAAAGGAGTTGGTTCTTTTGCAATCAAAGAACCAGGATTTGTAGGCGGTGGGACAAAATATTATGCCCGTCCTTTTGCTGTTAATAGTTACGGTGTTTTTTATGGAGAAGAAAAAATATTCTTCACTCAATTTGACATACCAACCGTTCAATTATTATCCCTTAAAGATTTTGGACTTTCTGCCTTTGCCTATGCAAATATCGCAGACAGTGGGGGTAAACCAGTAACCCAGAGAGGCATCATTTATAGTGTGACAGAAAATCCCACCATTCAAAATGATAAAATCATAGGGGGAACAGGAACAGGTGAATATTCCCTTACCTTAACAGGATTAACACAAAAAACCACTTATTATGTTAGAGCGTATGCAACCAATGAGGTTGGCACAGCATATAGTAATCAGATAAAGTTAACCACAAACACGGCATCAACAACCATATCAGATATTGAAGGTAATATTTATAACACCGTAAGTATAGGAAACCAAATATGGATGGCATCAAATCTATCAACTTCAAGATATAGAAATGGGGCTTATATTCCTTATATTCTGAATAGTAATCAATGGGCTTTAACAAAAAGTCCGGCATTATCCTTTTATAACCATGATAACACCTATGAAACCAATTATGGTAAGCAATATAACTGGTATGCTGTTACCGATACCCAAGGCATTTGTCCCAATGGCTGGCACATTCCATCGAATAATGAATGGACGATTTTATCTGATTTTTTAGGTGGTTTAAATGTGGCCGGAGGGAAAATGAAAGCTACGGGAACCCAGTTTTGGTCTTTTCCTAGTAATGGAAATAATTCAAGTGGTTTTACAGGATTACCAGGAGGCTTTAGAAATGTAGATGGTACTTTTGGTATTTTAGGATACAACGGCTTTTGGTGGAGTGCAACGGATGAAAACGAACAAAAGGCATTTAACAGGTCTATAATCTATACGGACAATGTGTTATCTGTAGGTAGTTCTTCAAAAAACCAAGGATTTTCTGTTCGATGTTTAAAAGACTGAAATCACTGCTAATTTATGTAGTAATATAAGTTATTTTATTAAAATGAAAGTTTTACTTTTGGCCAAAATTAAAATCGCTAAAATGAACCAACTATCAAAACACGCTGTAAAAGCCCTTTATCTATTATCCTTTTCATTTGTCATGACTAGTTGTGCAAAAGATATAGAAGTAGATGATTGTCAAGCTTATGAATGGAAGTACGATGGAAAAGAGGGAGTAAATTCCTGGAGTGTCTGTTTTTCAGAATGTGCTGGAAGCAAACAAAGCCCATTGGATATTAAGGATGCAACGGTACAGGCCGGACTAAGTCCCTTGCAGTTTTCATTTAAGGAGTCTCCTGTATCCATTTTTTATAATGGTCATACGCTCGAGCAGGAATGGGAGCCAGGGAGTAAGTTAACCATTGGAACCAACACCTTTGAATTAGCACAGTTTCATTTTCACACCCGTTCAGAGCATACCATCAGTGGTAAAAGGTATCCTATGGAAATTCATTTCGTGCACAAGCAATCCACTTCAAGTGCCATTGCTGTAGTTGGCGTCATGGTAGAAACAGGCGCTGAAAATGCAATGATTAAGCTACTTTCTACAGATCTTCCAACGGAAATAGACGAAGAATATAAAAGCAATCTCCCTGTTATCCTTTCCGGATTGATGCCAGCGAACAAAGGCTATTTTTATTATCCAGGGTCTTTAACCACCCCACCTTGCTCGGAAGTTGTTAGCTGGTATGTGTTGAAAAATCCAATTCAAGCTTCTTCCAAACAAATTAATGCTATTCAGCAGATAATCTCTGAAAACAATCGCCCTCCCCAACCTTTATCTGGTAGAACCATAGTTTCTACCAAAGATTAGTAAATCTCTCCTAAATACAATTTTAACTTATTAATTATCAATAGGTTAAAATTGTATTTTTTATATAATTTCAGTAATTTTATATAATCCTGCTACAATCCTGCCACAAATTTTATTTGGGTGGGTTATTAATCAACAAATTGACTACCATATTCCTCCATAATTGCAGCATCTAATGCTTTTGCAATAGATTTTAATTCGTTAAATCGATTATTTAATTGTATATTAGTATTCAAACCTAGATTAATAAAATTAATAAGTTCGTTAAAGGTTTCACGGTCTCCTACCACAAAGGGAGCTGCATAGGCGGGACGTTTAAATCTTACTAATATTTTTTCACCTTTAAACAAAATTTGATTTTTGGTCATCTGATAAAGGGTGCTTGCATCAAAGACCACAGCCATTTTAAATCGTGCTTGCTCAAGGGTTCGTTCTCTGACCTCCTCTAATTTCATAGTACTACTCAACATGCGTTCGTAATCCTGAATGCCAGCGATTATTTTAGCATTTTGAATCAAACGAAATCCCCCGGAAGCTTTAATCTGGTCCAATCCCAAATGGGAACTTTCAAAAGTAGTTCGTAGTGCAAGATTTCGAATGTAGTAATACAGCGAAGGTAGATCAGGACTGGCTTTGTTAATCTCCATGTGTAGTGAATCCAACAAAAGCAGCCGCCAATTGTTAGAAGACATAACAAATTCAAATCTATTTATATCTACTAACAAGTCTTCATGGACATTTTTCAAATACGAAATTTCCCTGTTTTTATCCGTTTGTTGATCCCTTACATTCTCAGCTAAAAAACCAAGGGTTACTGCTACAAAAAGCATGATAAAATCAATAAAATAAACATACCACTTTTTTTTAGGGGAGAAATGATCAAGATGTTGTTGTTCCATTTTACTTAAGTTTAATTAGTTAGTAAATATTTAAAACCTTCAAAAAGACGCTACTGGTCTTTGTAAACTGACGATGTAATTTATTTAATTTCCAGTCAAAATCAAAGTACAGCAGAAACTTACACTGCACGGTTTTCTTTGGAAATTAATAAAAGTGCTAATTGTTAGGGAAAGAGGAAAATGGGTGTAGAGGAGTGGTTAAAACACTCCCTATTACTTTACTCAATATTCATTAAAGATTTACTGACGGATTTACGATTATCCCTTTCAATATATTAGTTCCTAATATTTGACTCAATGAATCTTTTCATGTTCTGATGTTTCGCACGGTTATTTGGTCATTATTTAGAAAGAGGGACGCAATGGTTTGACTTGGAGTGTCAGGTCATCTTTGGTAAATTCAGTTTCACTTTCAATATTAGTAATTTATAGAGAATTTAACTTAACTATTTCTTCAGTTTACTCTTAGCAACAGATTCTATTTTTTTTCCTCTAGTTTTCATTCCGTGCAAATGAGTGATTTTTTCATCTCCTTTATCTTTGTATCCTTCTAAATAAGGTTCACTTCCCTCTACAACTTTGATATTAACCCCGTCATCACTAGCCTCTCGTGTTTCAACATCAGGTACGTATCTAAAATCATATGAACCTGATGCAGCTTCTGGTTTTACTTTTACTTTAGCTTCAACCATGTCATTCTTTAATACCACTGTGCTTTTCCTGATACCCCTCTTAAGCAGTCTCTCTGCAACTTTAGTACTATCATGAAAATCAGTAGGAGACATTTCATGATTGTTTCGAAAATCTCGACCGAAATTCAGTCGTCGTTGTACTGTAGAATTATTGATTGCTTTATTTTGTAAGGTATTAATTCTATTCATTAGAGAAAAGCTTAAAGCCTTAGCACCCATTATATCAGCTTCTTTCTCCAAACCTTTATCATCATTTACATTTACCTTGCCTTTCATCTGCATGGTTGGTTTTACTCTTCCTTGCTTTTGCTGTACAACATGCCATGCTTCATGAGGAAGGTGTTTTTCTTGTCCTGAGGCTAAATGGATATCCGTTCCTTGTGCATAGGCATGCGCTTGAAATTGAGCAGGTTTATCAGAGTTACGATGCACCTTTACATCAGCCAAAGAAATCCCAGACAAGTTTTCCATACCCGTTTTTAAATTATCAGGTAAACCCGTATTGTTTTCTTTTTTCTGAATGAGTAGCTGGTTTTGCGAAGAATGAATGGCTGTATATGTTTGCAATTGAGCAACTTGATGAAACTGCAGGCTATTATTAGCCATTACCTGAAGAGCTTTCAAATTAATGGCTTGTGGACTTTCATTAGCCATCTCTTTTATTTGCCGCTGAGCAAGAGCTTCAGGTCGATTATCAACAAACTGGAAAGTAGATTCACCCCCGCTTTGATTCGACATTCGAAACCACTTGGTTTTTATTCTCTGTTTTTTTATAAGAGTGAGTATGCATGATTTTCTCTTTTTAGACCTTGGTCTATTTGCCCAAACAAAATAATCCCAGAATCGATTTCTCTTTTAATCATTCCATCATGGTTTATATTAACAAAGGTTTGTTTAGTTTAATTATAACGTTCTATATATTGAATCATCTTATTACCATAGTTTCTCATGGAATCAGCATTTATCTGCATAGCATCATAATACCACCGTGCATTTGCCATAAAAAATCTTAAATCGTTTTTGGTTTCTTTATCTAATGGATGAATTCCCATTTTTGATTCTAATTCATTAAAAGGGAAACGCCAAACTTTAGAAAACAGAATTGGGTCAGTCATTTTTGGAATTATTTTCCTGGAATAATTTAAATATTCTTCTGTCAATAAATCTTCAACAAACCTGATATCTGTAAGGAAATATTGGTACTTCATTGAAAAATAACTTAAACTATCAATATTCTCATTTTGTAACACACCCATTTCTTCGGCTTGTTTGAGACTTTTATCACTCGGAGTAAACTTATAAACAACACAGTAGCTAACTAATGTTTTGTAAAAATCTTTTTGGTCTATAAAATTTGGATTTAAACTAACTAAAGAATCCATTCTATCAATCATTAATAAATTAAATTTTGCTTGATTCGTATATTCATCCAGTTGTTCCAAATCTTTTTTAAGGTCCTTCCCAATTGCTTTTTTTGTCTGCATCACCTTTTTATTATCTGAAATTTGATTTCTAAAACTTTCCGCCCAAAAACCTAAAAAAACCGCAATCGATATCATTAAAAATTCAAGAAGGTATGATTTTAGAGATTTCATCAGTTAAAATTTACTATAATTTAAAACAATTCTACAAACAATTATAATGATTTTTTATATAATTTCTTTCATTTTATATAGTCCTGCCACAATCCTACCACAAATTTTATTTATGGTGGGTTAAATTGGGTGGAAAAACCCATTGAGGAAAGAGGAAAAATGAGAGATTTTTAGGTAGAAAATGGGTGTAGAGGAGTGGTTAAAACACATCCTTTCACTTTACTCAATATTCATTAAAGATTTACTGACGGATTTAAGATTATCCCTTTCCTCAAAATATTAGTTCATGACACTTGATTCCAAGAATCTTTTCATGATCTGATGTGTTGCTCCATATCCATGTTTTCCTTCAGATAGATTTTTGTGGTATGGATGTCAGAATGTCCCATCAAAATTCTGATGTTATCTTCCTTTATTTGGTCATTATTAAGTCTGCTACTTTCAAGGAAGTGGAAGAGAATAACTTTGTTTTAACCCCGGGTCGGTATGTGGGAACGGATTAAAGAGAATCTTAAAAAAGTGGGGATAGAGTTATAGGTACAAACTAACACATAATATTTTTTATTTTAGTTTAAATATATTAAAGTAAAATAACGTAGATTGAATGTTAGTTTAGAAAAATACAAATGGGATGATAATCTTAGAGAAATTTATAGCAGGTAATCTTGTAAAATGTCAAACTGGCTATGCTTTTTTTATGCCCAATCTGATAAATAGTTCATGGATCTGGGAAGACCAGATAATGAACAAATTATTAGAAAAAGCAGCCCTAAAACTTGGAGAATTAAATTCTTTTTCAAAATTAGTCCCCAATATAGATTTGTTCATTCAATTACATGTTACAAAAGAAGCCGTAGTATCAAGTAGCATTGAGGGAACTCAAACGCAAATGGATGAAGCACTATTGGATGAAGATGAAATTTCTCCTGAGAGAAAAAATGATTGGGTAGAGGTTAGTAATTATATTAAAGCTTTAAATCAAGCCATCACAGAATTAGAGGAATTACCTATTTCATCCAGATTAATTAAAAAAACACATCAAATACTTTTAGACAGTGCTAGAGGTAAAAACAAGCAACCAGGAGCATTTAGAACTTCCCAAAACTCATCTCCGGTGAGTTGGAAGTAAAAAACATTAATTTTTAAAAATCATTAACCTATTAGGTAAATAAATTGTATATTTGTATTGGAAATAACGTTCAAGAACAATAAGTTGGAAAAGTCTTTTACTGATGATAATCTTTTATCAAAGATTTATGGCACTATGGCTAAAAAGGTAAAACAAAGGTATGAAGACTTAAAATTGGCCGATAATCTTTTCGTCATTTCTCAATACACCGCGATGCGGCTGCATCCATACAAAGGAAATAGTGGCATTTGGTCAGTTGATATTATTAAAAATTGGAGAATTTTATTTACCGTCAATCAACACCCTATCCCAACCTTTGAGGACGGCGGTGTAAACCTGAGAGCTATTGAGATAATAAAAATAGAATCCGTAGAAGACCCTCATTAATAAGAAAGTTATGAATGCTTTAGCATTAAAAAAATCATTATTAAGTACTCCTGGAGACAGAATTCAGGAACATATAGATTTTATTGGGATGTCTCAAGCAGAATTGGCAGAGCGTTTGGGGAGGTCAATACCTAAATTAAACGAATTAATCAAGGGTAAAGCACCTATTACAAAAGAAACAGCTGCCAAGTTAGAATATGTATTGGGTATTGATGCTAGTTTTTGGCTCAATTTGGAAAAACACTACCAGGAGGAATTGTTGGAAATAAAACAATTGGAATTTTTAGAGACTTGTACATCTTGGGTAACAGGTTTCCCTGTTGTTGCTCTTAAAAAAATGAAATTATTACCTCATTCCAATAAAAAACCTGAATTGGCAGAAGGATTGCTAAAGTTTTTTAGAGTTGCATCACCTGTCGAATGGTCAACCATTTATGAAGGTCATTCAATGACTTTTAAAATAGAATTAAATCTTACTTCTGATCCCAAAGCAATATCCGCTTGGCTTCGCATAGGTGAGTTACAAGCCAATAAAATTGATTTACAAGCATTTGATAAAAAGAAACTCACAGATGCTCTGCCTTTTATTCAAAACATAGCATTTAATGAAAACCCAAATTGGAAAGAAGAATTACAAACTGTTTGTGCCTCCTTTGGTGTGGCCTTGGTTTATTCTCCTTGCTTATCAAAAGCGCCAATTTATGGTGCAGCACGTTGGATTAAAAACAAATCAGTTCCTCTTATCCAATTAACAGACAGAAAGAAGGATTATAATGCTTTTTGGTTTGCTTTTTACCACGAATTAGCCCACATTAGGTATCATAACAAGTCAGATATTTTTATTGATGGACTAGAAAATATTCTGCCAGACGTTGATAAAGAAAAAGAAGCAGACGCTTTTGCATCAAAAATGATATTCAATGATACTGTAAAGGATAAAGCGCTTAATCAAAATCTCAATACCGTAGAAAAGTTGAAATCATTTTCGATAGAGAATAAAATTAATTTAAGTATTTTGATTTCTCAGTTACAACAATTAAACAAAATAATGTATAATGATTTTTCTGCGATTAGTCTAAAATCAAAGGTGGAGTTTGAAGAACTTGTTTTTAGCTAATTAAGCGAAACCCCATGGCTGTAATATCCGAAGACCATATCGAACAAATCGTTATTCAGGAGTTTATTGCCCTGGCTTATTCCTATATCAATGGGGCGGATATTTCACTCGATGGTGTTTCACAGGAAAGAGCGTATGATGAAGTGAATTTAAAAAACCTGGTTTCAAATCTTAAATCTAAAAGGTGTTCAATGCTTATTTTTCAGATTACATCAATCCTTTTTAATTAATTTATTAAAACCCTTACAGCGTTTTTTCACTTTAAGCTAATGCCGATTTCGCAGCACGGAGCTTTATGTTTGTAAGACAACTTAGATGACATAAAACCCATGTTTTTATGCTGAGGGCTTTATTGTCGTCTGTGATTTGCGTTTATTAAAGTATTCAATGATTTCTTCTTTTGTCATTTTAGATAACTTCTCGCTCAATTTGTCACGCTCTTGACGCATAAATTTCACAGTGTCAGATGTTTTTTCAGTCGTCTTCATATTTTTCAAATTCTCTTAGTAACGTATTTCCAATGGTGCTTGAAGTTCCAACTAACTAAAAAATCAGCATAACTTGTCTGAACAAATACTTTTTCGCTAATGTATTCCATCGCCAGGTCAATTGCTTCGTCTGTTGTTTCAATAAACGTTGTCAGGTCTGCGCTAAGACTTTTTACAAGTTCTTCCTGCTTAACTATCGATTTTAGAATAATGTTCTTTGAACTCTTCGTCAAAATATCCCCCGAAAACTGAAGTGACTATATAAATTCTTTGCTTCACTTTATTTCTTATCTTACTCAAAGATACTTTTTTTTGGTTCATTATGTCAGTTTCTTCTTAGGTCGTTGGGGTCTATATTGTATTTAGCACTTTACAAACTATTTTAAATGGATAAGACCATTGAATAAGTGAGGAAACGATAACATTGGTATTAATGACGATTTTTTGCAGTTCTAACAGATTTTATCTCTTCATTTATTTCTGCAATTATTAAAGTTATTTCGCATTACATCCCTTTTTACCAGCTCTGTAAACTCAGAAAAAGTTTTATTTTCATCTTTGATACCCAAATGGTTAAACTCTATATCTGATATTGAAATATTGAGTGTTCGCATATTCTTTATTTTTTCATTCATTTAAAGATATAGATTATTTTAGATGCAGTCAAATTTTCATTAGTACTTGATGAATTTCTGGTATAAACCGAGTTTCTGCTTCCTTTATGCCAAATTATAAGAATATACCTATGGAAATAATAGTAAAAAATATAATATGTAACCCATCATATTTAGTGAACTTAGCATTATCCCTTAAAATTGATATAAGGTAAAGAAAAGCAAAAGGATCAATAGCATAAGCTGCAGCATTCAATAAGAATGCTCAATACAAAAGCTAAAAATGCTTTAGAGTTATTCAATAAATAAAGGTAATGAGAAAGAGTAATGAAATGAGAATAAAAATAGCCCTAGTGTTAAGTTAAGTATAATATGACGTATAATTAGTATATTTGCAAAAAGTTAAGCAAATGATACGCTATACCATTAAACTGACAAAGCCGGAAGTTGATGAGCTACATGCCATTATCAACAAGGGGTCACATACTTCTCAAACATTCCGGACGGCTTACATCCTGCTGAATTGCGATGAAGGCGACTATTCTGAAAAGGTAACCAACGAACAAATCAGTAAAGTACTGAAAGTTGGGATGCGTACAATTGACCGAGTGAAGAAGAAATTTATTGAAGAAGGCTTTGAATCCGTTTTAGAACGTCGCCCCACCCGCCGTATTTATGAAACAAAATCAGACGGGGATGTAGAAGCAAAATTGGTTACTCTTTGTTGTAGTGAACCACCGAAGGGATTTGCCAAATGGTCTTTGCGACTGCTTGCAGATAAAATGGTTGAATTAAACTACGTAGAAAGCATTTCCCATGTAACTGTCAGAAGTGTTCTAAAAAAAACGAACTTAAACCCTGGAAAGTAAAGGGTTGGGTCATACCACCAGCACAAAGCAGCGAGTTTGTAGCAAACATGGAACGGGTATTGGATGTATATAAAAGGCCATATAATGCTGATTTTCCGGTTGTATGTATGGATGAGTCACCCAAACAATTAATAGAAGAAGGCAGGCCATCCCAAGCGATGAAACCGGGCCAGGAAGCGAGGGTGGATTATGAATATGTACGGCACGGGGTCGTCAATATATTTATGGCTAATGAACCGTTAAAGGGAAAGCGCTTTGTTGAGGCTACTGAATACAAAACGAAAAAGGACTGGGCCCTATTTGTAAAAAAGATTGCTGATGATTGGTATCCAAAGGCTAAAAAGATAACCCTGGTGATGGACAATTTCAAAACACATGCAGCCTCTGCTTTTTACGAGATATTTGAACAGGAAGAAGCTAAAAGGTTATGGGACAGGTTTGAGTTTATTTATACGCCCAAGCACGGAAGCTGGCTGAACATGGCCGAAATAGAACTGCAGGTATTAAACGGGCAATGTTTAAATAGGCATATTTCAACAATGGATAAGATTAAAGAAGAAGTTGAAGCATGGCAATCATACAGGAACAATAAGAACAGCAAGATAAACTGGCAGTTTACAAATAAGGAAGCACGGGTGAAACTGAAAAGATTATATCCGTCATTACATGATTAACTTAACACTAGTCTCACGATGACTTTTATTATAAAATGTATTTTGATTTGCTAAAAGTAATTTTATCACCAACCAATGGATACCATATTTTCATCGATATTAAAGATACCAGAAGTCAGCAGAAAGTAGAAAAACTAAAGGAAGTACTTAGAAACACACATTACGATTACAAACATCACATAGTTCGTAATATTCAACAAATAAAATCTAACGAGATAGAATTATTACCTTTAACCGATTTGTTGATTGGCGCTATTAGTTATTTACACAGAGGCTTGAATGAAAGCGTTGCAAAATTAGCATTGATAAAACATATTCAGAAGCGTTCCGGATATACACTTCTTCATTCCACACTGTACAAAGAAGAGAAAACTAATATTTTCATTTGGAAACCAGGAAATAGCTTGATATGACAGAATTAATTTTGCCGGACTTAGTGCTTTTGGAGGAATATGGAGGTGATTTTAATTCCTATAATTAAGCTGTTTATGAAGTGTTTAGAAATGATTTTCTGATATCGCTACTATCTTTTAATGGGACCAAACTAAGATTAAAAAAACATCCTTATGTGGATGGAAAAGAATATACTTATTACCATTTCACCCACAGCGGAGATATTGAAACTGAAAGAACACCAGATTTCAGGCGTATGGAAAGAATGCCTTTTCCTAAACCTATGATTGATAATTCAAATCATAACGATGTAAGAGTTTGGAGAGTCAAAAGAGGTTCAAAAGACCGTATTTTGATATTCAGTGAATCTGCACAATACCTTGTTGTATTAGAAGATAGAGGGGATTATATTTTGCCCTGGACAGGATATTATATCGAATATTCAAACAAAATAAGGAGGCTCATAAAAGAATATGAAGCGTATAAAAAACCGAAACCGCTTGGTTAGAGCGGCCTCTTTTCTCCTTTAACACATGGTCATTGAGATGTTGCAATAGTACATAAAAATATACACAAAAACAAATAAAGGCTAAAAAATATTATATGGCAGTAATTTCCAAAGACCATATTGAACAAATCATCATTCAGGAGTTCATTGACCTGGGTCATTCCTATGTCAATGGTGCAGCCATTTCCCCCGAAGGATTGGCAAAGGAAAGGGAATATGACGAGGTGGTATTGAAATCTAGGTTGAGGAATGCTATGGCCAAACTAAATCCGGGTGTTCCGGCAGATGCGCAGGAAGAGGCTATGAAAAAAGTGTTGTGAACCGATAGTCCAAACCTTTTTCAAAACAATTATGCATTTCACAAATATCTGACAGACGGAGTGGACGTAGAATACTGGAAAGGAGATAGAATTGTAGGGGATAAGGTTTGGTTAATGGAACATCAAGGTTTAATATGTATAAAAACAGAGGGAGATCATGCAAAATATACAAGAAATGACTTAAGGCACCTATTATAATTCAAACACATATTTCACCTGTTCCAGAATTTATTGTTTCTCAAATATTGAAACATCTTGGATTAAAAGAATCAAATAATTTGTTTTCAGACCTTTTAGATATTGAAGATTTATGCCCGTAGTTTTTTTTGCATCTCCTTGTACGAACCCTTCAGGTAATTGCCAAAAGGTCAGCTTTGGCAAATGTTTACAACATCTATTGGGAAAATCATAGAAAAATGAGTTGTTCTCAGATATACCCTCATCATGATATCGATATTGTATTTTCATTTAGGTCAATACAAAATTTTGTGCCTTTTAAAAAATCAAGCCCTAAAAGTCCATCATAATCAGAGTATATGCCGTGAGCTATGAAATCATATACTTGAATAGGAAATTTTTCCTCTATCAAGCCAAGTGATGAAAAAGAATTAAGCTCAAAAATTTTAGTGGTAATTATTCCATTAGCAGTTTCGATTTCCACGTCACCTACACTGTCTTTTAAGTCATACCCTAATAAATATAAGGCATTACTGTCGATCGTTGTATTTGTTGCTCCGGTATCTAAAATCATTTTCAATTCAAACTTATAATCAATTTCTACAATAACTACAATTAGCCCCTCTTCTGATTCCCGTTTGAATTTATAGGTCATTTTACCATGCGATTGAAAATCCCTGTAATTTTTCTGGCAGGTCGAAATGAACCAGTATAAATTATTGTGATTTTATCAAAGTCCGAGGTTTTGTCTCTTCCGATATAACAAACTTCCTTCTTGTCTTTACTATGAAATAAAGGAATACCAGAAATAACATCCATTTTACTTTCATCCAATATGGGATTCCCGAGTAAAACCCACTCGTCTGGATAAAGCACTTTAATATCCGAAATATTTATTGGATTCTCCATTTTATAATTGTCTTTACACTAATTTACGATTTTTTTGTCTTTAATGCAAATATCTTATGTAGATGACCTACCACTCTTAGGTCAGCTTTGGCCAAGAGCTAGGCTATTTTTCATTTAATCGTAATGAAATCTGCATTTTACGATTTGAATTTCGTCATCTATGACCCTGTAAATTAATCTGTGTTCATCGTCAATTCGTCTGGACCAGAAGCCAGCATAATTAAACCTCAATGGTTCAGGTCTTCCTATTCCTTCATAGGAGCTTCGGGATATATCTTTCAGTAACTCGTTGATTCTTCTTAGTTTGTGTTTGTCATTCTTTTGCCAGAAAAGGTAATCTTCAAAAGACAATTCAGTAAAAACGAATTTCATTGATCTACCAGTTTTTTTATCATCTTCTTACCCGATCTCAGTGCCTCGATAGATTCATCCAATCTCTGTTGATTAATGCGGGAAGACAATTCATGTTGCGTGGTAATAAGTGAGTTATATTCCTCCAGAGAAATAATAACAACCCCAGTGTCTTTACCCCGATTAATTATCAATGTTTCAAAACTTTGCGTAACATTATCGAGGTAGCTCTTCATGTCTTTTCTAAATTCAGATAAGGTGGTAGTCAACATATAATGTACTTATTTATGTACAAATATACAGACAAAATAAGTGGAATGCAAGTAATAAAAATTCTAATTTCCAGGTTTCTTGGAAATTAGTAACAATACATTTATCATTGAACTACAACAAGGACGTAAAATAATTTCAAAAGATTTCAAAAAAATAAAGAAAAAGTACTAAAAGCGTTTGAAAAAAATTAAAAGCACTGTGCTACAAAAACTTTCAGACTTCTTTTAGTCACGAGACCAAAGGAGCATGTACTTAAAGATTTTCTAAAAAATAACATTACAGACTTAAAATATTTGTAAATTCATGTTATGAAAATACCAAGACTATATTTTGATACTTCTGTGTTTGGAGGAGTATATGATATTGAATTTATTGAAATTACTAAAGAAGTCAATCAGCTCACAGAAAAATATATTCAAGAGAAAGTAGTCGGAGAAACCAGTATGGATGAATGTAGACATGTTGCTTGTGCAACAATTAACAAAGTTGACTATTTGGTAAGTTGGAACTTTAAACACATTGTCAATGTTTTCAGAATACGTGGCTACAACGCAATTAATATTAAAAACGGTTACATTCCACTAGATATTCGCTCACCTAAAGATATTATTATAAATGAAAACTAAAGAAGCTGTAAAAGAAAAAAATTCAAAAGAAACCCAGGGAATGACTTTTGAAGAATTCAAAGAATACCTAAATAAACGAAAATTAAAAACGGTTAAATAAAACCTTGCGCCTTTGACAAGGTTACCCATCGTGCCTTACTTTTTTACATAAGCTTTATTCCATCATCATGATCGCAGATAGCTGTTTGATGCTTTCCCAAATATTGTGAATCCTCGTGTTTTCATTTTCAGAATGTTGATTATTGTCATGATTGGCAATGCAAAGGTTTACCACTTTCGCGTTCAGGTGCTTTTCAAATAAAAACAGCGGCAAACTTCCCCCAGCCGTAGGAAACGTTAGTACTTTTTCTTTAGTTGCTCCCTGTACGGCGGCAATGATCTGTTTCGCAATGGGCAAATCCATGGGGGTTCTTTGGGCATTGTAACCTCCCCTGTCGGCCGTCACTTTTGCGATTTTGCTATATTTTGCCCGTTCCTCATCCGTTGGATTTCTATCAATGACATAAAATCCCTGAGCAACGACGTGATCCTTAACTCTCTGTATTTGCCGTAAATAATCTGTTCCCAATACTTGCCTGAGATCGAGCGTCACAGCAGCTTCTGTTGGAATAACATTACTCGCCTTTTCACCAACATCGGCACTTTGAATACCATTAATATTGAGGGAGGGATATTGATAGGAATCAAACAGGGAAGTACCTACCTTTTCCGGCTGAGCAATACCCAGTTCTTGCTGCATTTGTTTGTCTATGGAAGGTACTTTGGCAAATGCCAGCTTTTCACTTTCGGTAAATGGAATGGCATCTTTATAGTAATCCTTAATAAGTACGCGACCTTCGTCATCTTTCATGGAGGCTAACAGCCGGACCAGTGTATGCGCCGGATTAGGGGCCCAATTGCCATAATGACCACTGTGCAGGGGTCTTTTGGGACCAAAAACGGTAATATCCATGTTTACATCTCCCCGAACACCAAAATCAATTAAAGGTAAACCCGATTGATGCACCGGGCCATCGGCAATAATCCACACATCGGAGGAAAGCAAATCTTTATGTTTATCCAAAATTTCACCCAAATGAACGGAACCAATCTCTTCCTCCCCTTCAAAAAAGAATTTGATAGAACACGAGGGTTGTAATCCACTTTTTACTATCGCATCATAAGCATGAATAATGGCCATAACGCCGGCCTTATCATCAGAGCTACTTCGACCTGAAATTCTCCATTCCGGATTAATTGGACTTCCAACTGCAGGAAAAGGAATAATTTCGCCCCCTTTATCAATGGGTTTCGAAAGAAATACGGGTAAAAATGGTTTTATAGCGGGATGCCACTTTTCAGGATTAACCGGTTGACCGTCATAATGCGCATAAAATACAATCGTTTGTTTTGCATTAGGCACTATCACTTCCCCATACACCGCAGCGGGTGTTCCTTCTGTTTTGGAGTCAAGTAATTGCGTCTTAACCCCTCTATTAGACAACATTTGTTGAATAAAAAGGGCATTTTTATTAATATCCTCCTTATTCAGTGCAAAATTAGGCAAGGATAGGAAGTCAAAATATTCCTTAAGTATTTCCCACTCATTGGCCTTACAAAAGGAGGCAATGCGATCAATCTTTGTCTGACCATTCAAGCAAATAAGATTTGTAAGGGATACGAAAGTAAAGATACCAATTAAACGCCGCATGAGTGGAAATTTAAGATTAAAAGCATTACATTTGAAAAGCTTAGGTTAAAGTAAATAATATCGTATGAATAACCAAAATTTATTTATTGGAATATTCTTGTTTTTTTGCCTTCCTACGTTCATATTGGGTCAAGAGGCAGAAAAATATAAAGGAATGTGGAAAGGGGAATTAAATGATTCCGTTGAAATATTTGAATACATTTTAAACATAGATAAAGTAAAAGGGAATGCGTTTACTGGAACGACCTATTCAAACGGCAAAAACTTTTATTGTGAAACGAGTATAAAAGGTGTCATTAAAGACAATAAGATCAATATCACCGAGGAAAAAGTAATAACTACTAACTATCCGAATAAAGCAGCCCTTTGCTTACTCTCTTTTTTTCTGATCATTGAGAAAAACCAACTCACGGGTAATTTCATTCCACGAAATAATTTTTCAACCTGCGGAGATGGCTCCGTTATTTTTCGAAAAATGGAAAAAAAAGTACCCATCAAAGCTTAGAAACAAAACCATTTTTAAATTCATAAATTCATTCACATGAAAGCAAAAATCTTCTCTTTATTCCTTTTAGTTTTTTCCGTAATTTCTTTAAATGCGGCACTTCCTCCAATGAAAGTAGCAACGACCGATGCTACCATTCAACTGTCAAGTGAAGACTTATTGGCACTCACTCCGTCCAAATACGAAGAATTGACCGGTGAGAAATTAGGTCTCAAAGGTAAACTGGCCTTGTATTTACTAAAAAAAGAGGTAAAAAAGACGGGCACCACAGAACCTATCCAACTGGAAGAAGAATTAGCCAACACCGAAGGTGGCTTTAATCTGATTGGATTTTTGGCCGGATTTTTCCTTAATATACTTGGTGTATTGTTAGTGTTCTTATTGGCTTCCAATAATAAGGCTATGAAAAGATCAGCCTGGTTAGGTTTAGGCGTGCTATTGCTACTTGCTCTTCTTGGCGTTGCCCTCTAATAAAACCAAACGAATACCAACACTACTGTAGGCAAAATAAGGCAAATCACTATCGCGCTTAGCGCTTCTTGCCATATATGCATGCAAACACCAGCTTCCTCCACGAAGGACCTTATAGGTTCCTTTCTCGGGACCTTTAGGATCCTTCGTTGGAGGGACATATTTTTTGGAAAACCAATCACTGCACCATTCTGCAACATTTCCATGCATGTCATAGAGACCCCAGGAATTGGGTTGAAAACTACCAACTGGCAAGGTTCTTTGACGGTTCTCCCCTTTTGGATAGGTATGGTAAGGAAGGTCCCCATTATAATTTACCTGATTAGTAGATACATTATTCCCAAGATAAAAAGGAGTTGCCGTTCCCGCTCTACAAGCATATTCCCATTCTGCCTCAGTAGGTAACCGACAGCCAGCCCAGGCAGCAAAATCGTTTACCTCGTTCCAGGTGACATTGATAACAGGTCGATTTCCCCTTCCCCAACCTTCATCCTCCGGTTTTATTTTTCCCGTGGCTTCACAATAGGCGTCATATTGGTCAAAGGTAATTTCATATTTACTCATCTTAAATGGACTGACTGCGATGAAGTATTGAGGCTCATCCAATTCCCTTTGCGGTTCTGATGGTGGACTTCCCATCATAAAACTACCCCCCGGAATATCCACAAATTCAATTGAACTTTGTAAATCCCCATTTTTCTTTACCACCGATATATCTTCCTTACCTGCTATTTCTTCTGAAAGGTCACGTATTATTATATAGGAAACGGAAACAAAGAGAAAAAGGAAAAAAAAGGCGAAAATCCATTTAAATGGCAGCTGTATCTTCTTTTTGTCATTTGAAGGAACCAAGGCCATTTTCTCGTATATGGCAAATATCAACTTTTCAAAATCCTTACTAAGTTCGTAAACATTCGCATATTGGATGCTCAAATCCTTATTTGTCGCCTTTTTTATTATTTGTTTAAAAATATTATTATCCCGTCCCAGATAAAGATTATTTCTGGATTTTAATAAAGCGCTCAAATTCTTCAGGATCAGCCCCAGACTATGAATATTGCTGCTAATCGTTGGAAGGGTCCTCTCAATAACCTGTTCGGTAAACCAGGTCCATTTAATTTTTCCATTATTTGCTATATAGAATCCCGAAAGTTGTAAATCATTTAAAATGACTCCTTGTTTATGCAGATAAATAACGCTGGCCAATATTTGCCTGTAATAATCTTTTATTTCCGCAAAACTTAGCGAAGTTAGTTTCGATAGATGTTGGTCAAAAGGCTCTGCATCTTCTAAATTTTCCATTTCCATGGCAACAAATCCATCCTCCTCAACCAACTGAAAGATTTGAATGATATTCTTATGTCCTAAAGAAAGCCATTTATTGCCTTGTTCCACAAAAGCATTTTTAATCTCTTCCCTATCTATTAAATCAGGATTTAATACTTTTAACAACACTTTTTGGTTAGTTAAATTATTTTCCGCCTGATAAATAGCCGTATAATCATCGTCATGAAGACATTCAAACAAGGTAAAATGTGAAACTGACCTATTCATAGCCTTTTAAAAAGATAAAGTCATTTACTTTGGACAAAAAACACATAAAGGGAAAAACATACCTCAGTTTTATAGTGAAGCTCCTCTTGGGTTATCAAATCCATGACCTCTTCAAAATAGGATGTTTGATCTAAGACAATCGATTCATAATCATCAAAACTCCCATCATATTCAGGATATAAAGTCCAATGAGAATCAATGTCAGAATAGCCATTTGCCTTCTCCTCCTTAGTCCATAAAGAACGGTTATTTTCCAGAACAGCCCATGCCAGGTCTAAAAAAATGGACTTATACATCTGAATATCCAACTTATACTCGCAGGCACATTTTAATAAACCTCCTATAACTTCTCTTACATCTTTAGAAGCGCATGCATTCACATACCCTAGAAATGTATCCATCTCATTTTTGAACCTCTCATCCTTAAAGGATTGTTCGAATGCTGGAATGGCAAATAATTGCTCCCTGGTTATTTCCTTCATTAAGCCTTTTTATAGGCATCAAAGTTACAACATTAAGCCATAACTGTTTCAGGGATTTTAATGTCATTTAATTCAGCCTGATAGTGACTTAATTGCTGCTGAATGCTTAATGCGTCGGATTTAAAATAGGTTGTGTTGGCAAATAAATTCATATAATATTGAATACCCGCAGATAAATTATTCCTAAAGGAATTCCATTTTTTTATTTGACCCGATGTTATGATGCCCAAAGAAACATCAGTTATATCATTTTTCAGATAAGCAATATACAATTGAAGTTCCTTTATAAAAACGTGAGGTCGATTAACATGAGTCATCACATTAGCATTTCCATATATATGTTTCACCATATCAGACAATGCAACTTCCTCTTTAAAATAGGCCAGATTAGGGCCCGGGCAAATAACGACGCCCTGTTCCTGTCCCTTTATTTTTATATCATTTTCCAAATAGGCCGCATTTACTAAACCTACACAAAGGCAAGATTTTTCAGTAATGTTGGCTTTCAATTTTTCAAATTCAGTGGCCCCCATAAGATGTTGGGATTGATATAACTCATTCAATTTAATATCCTGATATTTTTTTGAAGCTGTACATAAACCTTTATCGTCCAATTCCTTACTAAGAGCTAACAAACCTTTTGGGCAGGAGCTACCCGCCTTATTCTCATTAATTCTTTTTTGTTTCCAAAACTCATTGGTCGTCCCTTTTACGGTGTTAAAAGGAATGCCCAACGGAGAAATATGGCTCAGATAGAAATCATCCTCCTTTGCATTTTTCAATAACTCGCGCGTTTCTGCATCAACAGCGGTAGCCTCAGGGACCAACAAAAAGGGAGAACCCCAACCCACTGCATTAAGCTGATAATGCTCTAATAAAAAAGAATGTTCTTCTGCCGTTCCTACCCCACCCTGGGCGGTAATTTTCAGCGGTAAAGGCATTTCCGGACAAGGTTTACCTTTTAAGGTTAGTGCTTTAACCATTAATTCATGAGCAGAATCAATCAACTGACCCTTTTTCTCTTTAAATTCCTCTAAAATGGGGCCCATTAAAAGACCGTCCGTTGCAAAAGCATGACCACCACAATTCAGACCCGATTCAATGCGATATTCGGAAACCCAAAGCCCCTTTTTAGCTAAAAAATTACCCTGGATCATAGCTGAACGGAAATCGCTCACTTTCAGGATAATTTTCTTTTTCAAGAAACCATTTTCATCCGGAAAAAAATCATCAAAATGCTCAAAATAACTATATAATCTGGAATTCATGCCTGCAGAAAGTACCACCGAGGAAGACAGATTACTCTTTACAAAACCGCGGAGCGCGGCGTGGGCATCATTGAATTCAATGGGAAGCTGGACATTATCCTGATAATTATCTTTATCCACTTTCGTCATAATATTAACGTCGATGTCCCCTGCCGAAAAATTTTCCTCTAAATATTTCTTCACCGTGTCCTTTAAGGTAATTCCCCCTTCCACGATTCGCATCAAACCTTCCTTAAACGTTGATTTATTAGGTAACATGGCTATGAAATGCAAGAGAGAATCCTTATTCTCGGACAATTCCCTTTTAAAATCATCAAATTTACTTTTGACAATAGTATCGACAAGATTCAGATAGCTGGTTATCCTTAAAGCCCGACAATCATGGCATTTATTATTCAATGCATGATAAGGCAAATTGAACTTTCTGCTATAAAAAGCATTCATTTTTTCAATAAGTTCGTCATCCATAATAGAAATGACGGAAGAAATACCTAGATGGGCTACCCGAATAGGGCTGTCAATGGTATAAGCCAGCCCCATAACGGGGATATTAAATGTATGAACAGAAGGGTTTGTCATGCTAAAGAATTAAACAATAATTCTCAAAGATGACCTATTGAAACGAATGATATGGTGACAAAAGTCATTATAAAGAAAAGGTTCGTTGAACTATCTCCACGGGCAAATTATCTTACCTGATTGGTTTAAAAAAGTTGAAAATGAGATTCAATAAAATTAAAACGTTTTATAACCCCCTCCAGGTTTGTGAAAGCCATGCCGATAAGAATTATAGCAAATCACCCTTGAAACCTAAAAAGTTAATTCAATTTTTGAAAGACAAGCAACTGATAAAATATTTTGATATTCATTCAGCGTTTCCGGCCTTAACGAAAAATGATTTATTAACAGCTCATACCGTTGAATACGTGGATAATTTTTTGGAAGGAAAAGGTAATTGTGAATCCAATGGTTTAAAGTGGAGCAAAGAATTTTCCGAAGCGGTCTTAATGAATAATGCCTCCTTTTATGCGGCCTTAAGAAATTCGGTGGTGAATCCTCACGAGATTAGTTTCAGTCCTACCAGCGGTTTTCAACACGCACGTCCAAATCGAGGCTCCGCATTTTGTACCTTTAGTGGGCAGGTAATCAGCTCATTGAAGATTTGGGAGGAATTCAAAATGACAGGTTGTTATCTCGATTTGGATGGTCATTTCGGAAATTCTATTGAAGATTCAAGGTCTTTTGCTCCCAACTTGAATCATGCGATTCCCCCCGGATTTAATTTTAACCCCAAGCTTTATGATGATGAATACTTTGGAGAAGTTGAAAATTTTATAGTAAACACCCTGGAACCTGCTCTTTTTGCAGGTCAAATTCATTACATAGTTTGGTGTCATGGCGCCGATTCACATAAGGAAGATCAGTTGGGAGACCAATGCAGCACAGAATGGTGGATGAAATGTGCCGATTATTTTTGGCAATGGGTGAGAGAAATTGATGCCAAACTTGGAAGGAATCTTCCCGTTTCTTGTGCCCTTTTTGGCGGCTATCGCGATGATGATTTCAACTCCGTCCTCAGTCTTCACACCGGAGATTTAATGTCCTGCGTTAAAAATTGCCTGAAGGCAGATGTTGATTATCAGGTGGTTGTAAAGCCAAGAAAAGGGTAGAATGGGTCTTTTTTATTTTACAAAAATACCCATTCCACCTGCATCTTATTCCTTTTCCTACTTAGCCAAAGCCTTCAATGTATCAATAATCGTTTCATTGATAACTTCCCACGGTAAATTTTCATTTCCAAAATGTCCGTACGCTGCCGTTTGAGCATAAATGGGTTGCCTCAATTGAAAAACCTCGATGATTTGATTAGGCTTTACGGGAAATAAATCATAAACAACCTTCACTAATGTGGACAAATCGCAACGATGCGTACCATAAGATTCAATATGAATAGACGTTGGTTCACTCACGCCGATGGCATAAGACAACTGCATCGTACATTTGTCCATCAAACCGGATGCCACTAAATGTTTAGCAATATATCTCGCTGCATAAGCGGCACTACGATCCACTTTGCTTGGATCTTTTCCAGAAAAAGCACCACCACCATGGGGACAACTTCCACCGTAGGTATCCACCACAATTTTACGACCCGTTAAGCCCGTATCTCCGTGGGGACCACCTATGGTAAAACTTCCCGAAGGATTGATGAGATACTTCGGTTGTTTTTTCTTTATCCACACCCCGAGAATGGGTTCAATCACTTTTTCAATAACAGCCGTGCGAATATCTTCTTGGGAAATACTTTCGTCATGTTGGGAAGAAACGACCACCGTGTCCACCGAAACTGGCACCCCATTTTCATAAGTTAGGGTTACCTGAGATTTAGCGTCGGGACGAAGCCAGGGAAGGGTCTTATCTTTGCGAAGTTCATGCAGTTTTTTAACGATCTTGTGAGAAAGCATGATGGCTAATGGCATCAATTCATCGGTATCTCGACAGGCATGGCCAAACATAATACCCTGATCACCAGCGCCGCCATCCACTACACAATCAAAGATTTCACTACTTTGAGTATGCATTACATTTAGAAAGATTGCCTTATGGCAATTGAAGCCAACGGCATCGTTATCGTAACCAATATCCTTCAAAACGGTTTTGGCAATCCCAACGGGATCAATTTCAGCACGGGAAGTGACTTCACCGGCAATAACGAGTATATTGGTAGTGATAAGGCATTCGCACGCGACCTTTGATAAAGGGTCAAGCGTTAAATAAGCATCCAGAATAGCATCTGAAATTTGATCGGCAACTTTGTCAGGATGGCCAGCTGAAACGGATTCACTGGTAAATTGAAATCGGTTGTTCATAATATGTATTTGATTTAAGTGACCCTACATGACAAGACCATTGGGTCTGTTGCGGCAAAATCAAAACACAAAACAACGCGAAAAATAACGCCTTCATAAGATAAGCGCCAATAAAACGGCATGTTGAAAAGAAAAAATTCATTTCCCTTTGTTTTTGACATCAAGTCCGCATCATTTTACCACCGCAGCAGGGTTAGTGCTCGGTTGGTGACCTTTTGGTCTCGTGATACTTTTTTAAAATTGTTATAATATAAGTTATTAACATGATGAGTTAAAAAAAGGTTTTACCTTTAAATGATATTTTTAAAAAAATCACAGATTAACTATTTATTGATTTTTGCATCACTTTCAGTTAATATTTGACATTTAAATTTAGGGATTAATTAACTTTCCAATTTTAATTCTTCCATTGCTTTGCCACAAAAAAAATGACATGAAATTTAAAGCCTTCCTTTTTTTAATTATTGCAGCTTTTATGGCTGGCAATTCCTTTGCCCAAACAACAGAAGCACTCAATAATCGTCGAATCTTACTTCCAAATGGCTGGTCACTGACCCCAGTTGGAAAAAATTTACCTGTGGGGGATCTCCCTTTAAATCTGGTAGTTAGTCATAATAAAAAATTAATGGCTATTACCAATAATGGGCAATCCACCCATTCCATTGACCTGATTGATACTGAAAAGGGAATTCGTTTGGATAGTATCATTATTGCGAAAGCATGGTATGGGTTAACTTTTAGTCAGGATGACAAATTCATTTATGCTTCTGGAGGCCATGATAACAGAGTAAATAAATATGGTATTTCACAAAATAAAATGGTTCTTGTAGATTCATTCATTTTAGGAAATCCCTGGCCAAATATGATTGGCACTGCTGGTCTTGAAGTAGATGAGAAGCAACATAAAAAGTTATTTGTTGTAACTAAGGAAGCGAATAGTTTATATGTTTTTGATTTGACCACAAAAAAACTAATCAATAAAGTTAATCTTGGAGCTGAAGCTTACACTTGTAAATTGTCCGCTGATAACTCAAAATTATATATCAGTCTTTGGGGAAACAAAAAAGTATTGGTTTACGATATTTCAACAGAAAAAATATCTGCAGAAATTGCCGTTGGTGATCATCCGAATGAATTATTATTAAATAAGAAAGGCAATTTATTATTTGTTGCCAATTCACAGGATAATTCTGTTTCGGTTATAAATACGAAAAACAACAAGGTGGAGGAAACCTTAAACGCTTCCTTATTTCCTAATTCACCAAGTGGTTCGACCAGTAATGGCATAGCTTTAAGCGACGATGAAAAAACCCTTTATATAGCCAATGCCGATAATAATTGCCTTGCAGTATTTGATGTAACAGTATTGTCAAAGAGTAAATCGAAAGGATTCATACCAGTAGGCTGGTATCCAACGAATGTGAAAGTAGTAGGCAAAAGCATTTATGTAATCAACGGAAAAGGACTGTCATCGTATGCAAATCCTTATGGCCCCAATCCGGTGAATAAAACTCAGGTAGTACGTAATCAAATGGGTGACAGCACTAAACCTGTAACCGTACAATATATTGCAGCGATGTTTAGGGGCACCTTAAGTATCATTCCAGAACCAGAGGTGGGAACTTTAGCTGTATATTCTGAGGCAGTTTATAAAAATTCACCATATTCTAAAGAAAAAGAATTATTGGCAGAGGGTGAGGAAGGAAATCCCATTCCCATGAAAGTAGGAGATAAATCGCCAATCAAATATGTGTTTTACATTATAAAAGAAAACAGGACTTATGACCAGGTCTTGTCAGACATAAAAGGCGGAAATGGTGATACCAGCCTGTTGCTTTTTGGAGAATCAATAACGCCTAACCAACATAAAATTGCCAGAGATTACGTTTTACTTGATAATTTTTATGTAGATTCGGAAGTGAGCGCCGACGGTCATAACTGGAGTATGGGTGCTTATGCAAATGATTATGTGGAGAAGAACTGGCCAGCATCGTATGGCAGTAAAGGAGGCACGACAGGTTCCTCTGCTTCCCTTAAAATTGGAAATAATAAAGATGGTTTTATCTGGGACCTTTGCGCAAGAAATAACGTAAGCTTCAGGTCTTATGGTGAATTTACAGCAGATTTGATGGGAACAAAGACTAAATTGGATGTCTTGAACGGCCACTTGGCCTATTTTGCCTCTTATAATTTAAGTATTAGGGATACCACCCGTTATTATCAATGGGAAAAAGATTTTGATTCTCTCATAGTTAATAATGCTGTACCTAATTTTTCAACTATCCGTTTTGGAAATGATCACACGGAGGGTATGCGTGCTGGAAGACCAACACCTTATGCACATGTGGCTGACAATGATTTGGCGGTAGGCATGTTTATAGATCATTTAAGTAAGAGCCCTATTTGGAAAGAATCGGCGGTATTCATCTTAGAAGATGATGCTCAAAATGGACCAGATCATGTGGATGCTCACCGAAGCACTGCCTATCTAATCAGCCCTTACGTGAAGAAAAATTATGTGGACCATACCATGTACACCACATCGGGCATGTTGAGAACCATGGAACTGATATTGGGATTACCACCAATGACCCAATTTGACGCAGGAGCAACCCCAATGTGGCGATCATTTACAAAAACACCTGATTTCACTCCTTTCAATCATTTACCTTCAAATATCAATCTGAACGATAAAAATCCAGTAAATCCTGGCATTTCAGCTGTTTCAAAATTATCGGAAAAATTTGATTGGAGCAGAGAAGATAAGGTTCCGGATTTGGTAATGAACGAAATCCTTTGGCAGGGAATTAAAGGTAAACCAGCTCCTTCGCCTGTTCGTGCTGCCTTTTTAAAGATAAATGAAAAGGAGGAAAAAGGAGAAAAGGAGTAGTAAATTTACTTGTTTTAAAAGCTATTTTAGGACAATGACACCACAAAAAGCTGTATTTTTCAACTAATGAAAAATACAGCTTTTTGAATATAGATTGTTTGGAAAATGAAGAAAGAACATAATTCTGAAGAATTTGACAAACTCAAGTTCAAAAAACGAATAGCAGAACTGGAGAAACAACTCCAATCCGCTGAGATGAAAGCTATAGCTTTCTCTACCTTGGGTTTTAAATTAAATATTTGAAACGAACCAAAATTCAGCAATTTAGCAACTCCTAAATTTTATTATTTAAGAAATACTATTTTTCGGTCTTGGAATAATTACTTTGAATTGTTCCTCATCTACATCATTTATTAATTCAATATTTGGCTGTACTTCCAATAAACGCGTGATACCCGAACCAAAACCTCGGTAAATCATCCATTTGGAACCATAAGAAGTTAAAAGATTATTGCGTATCACTGCGTTCCCAAGTTTAATATTTTCAATTGAAAGACTATTAGGTAAGGCTCCGGGACTTATTATTTCAATCCGATGATCAAAAATCATAACTCGAACTGGTACATTTTTTGAATAATCTCTATGGATTAATGCATTTTGCAATAATTCCTCTAAAGCAATCAAAGAAATTTCAAGTTGGCCAACCGAATTGAAATTTTGACCCGCCTGAACATAAAGCATATTGGTAGTAAAAAACCTCAAGGTCTCTTCAAATATCTGAGGTATAGTCCCTTCTATATCCTGGCTACTTCGATAGGTGTTACCACCCACGCTATTTCCAACAAAAGAAACCGCTTTAACACAAAAGGCAGGCCTGTATTTTTGAGGATTTTTAGCGAAAAATAGTAGCCCGCCCAGTGTAAGCTGACCCTCTTTCATAATATTTAAATTATTCAATAGTTTCTCCGACATATCAAAATCTATCTCACTTTCTCGTTTATGTATCCGAGTAAGATAATAAGAAACTTTAGACATATCAATGTCAGCGATAGTCGTTTGTGGAACAATCATCTCATCAAGATACAAAAGGCCACTTTGCTGAAATAGCCGAATCAATTCGTTATTGTCAGTTAATCTTCTTTTATCGGAACCCTGTTTTATCTTCAACACCAATAAATATTTTGCCCCCCTTTGCATTTGAAAAGGCGATTAGTTCAGCTGCCATGGCATCGTTACTATCTAATTCCCTTTTAAATTGCACCTTACTGGTTTCGCCGGAACTAATAATATCTACTAATTCTATGATGGTCATTTTACCTATTTTGATTGCTAAATTTACCTCTTTTTTTTGAACATGACTTGTGCTAAAATAGGTTGATACAAAAAAGTTTGTTAATAAGAATATCTGTAACACCTTTCTTTTGTTAACATTTTGAAGTCCACCATGCCAATAACTTTCAGGCTATAAATCTACAACATATATAAATTTTTACACAAAAAGTTAGTAAATTACATATTACTGGAAATATAAAATTAACCAAGTTTTAGGGGGAAGAGGTTTATATGTTTACATGGCATCCATCAAAATTTATACTAACTTTGAAACATTGGTAAAAGGCATCCTACCTACTTTTATGATCGACATTGCTAAAATATCAGAAATATTACATAACTCGCCCAGCATTGAACTGCTTCGATTGCGAAACCGGGAGGCGATTCTCGTTTTCCTTGTTAACACTTTTTCTAACCAACAAGGAGCTATTTCATCAGAACATATTCATACCAGATTAGCTGATTTTCTTGCCTTCCAACTCATTGAAAAGGACGAAGACAGTGAAGTTGAAGCACAAGATTCTTATGATATTAAAGCGAAGAAATATATCCAAAACTGGACAAATAAAGGATTTCTAACGAACTATCAAGACGAAAGAGGCGAGATTTTTTATGAACTCTCTTCCCATTCAAGCAAAACGATAGATTGGCTTTCCAGCCTGAAAAAAGAGGAATATGTTGGCACTGAATCTAAATTCAAGAATATATTTTACTTATTAAAGGAATTGGTGGAATTTACCAATGACGATGCTGAAAAAAGGATTCAACTACTGGAGGATAAAAAACGCGAGATTGAGCAGCAAATTCAACGATTAAAAACAGGGGAAGATGTGAAGGTTTTTGAGGAATTTGAAATTATTCCAAGGTTTAACCAACTCAACCAGTCAGCGAAAGAACTTCTGTCCGATTTTAAGGAAGTTGAGGATAATTTCAAGGAAATCACGAAAGGCATTTACCAAAAACATGCCGACGGAAAACTTTCAAAAAGCGATATCCTTGAATTTACTTTCGAGGCTTTGGACGAACTAAAAGAAAGCCAGCAGGGCAAAAGTTTTTATGCTTTTTGGTCTTTCTTATTAAATCCAACGCTTCAATTGGAATGGGATAGCCTTACCAAAGAACTTTATGCGACACTCGAAGTTAAGGGTATTCCCGTTAAAGACCTTTTTCTTAAAAGTATGAAAAATCATTTGTGGACTTCCGGACAACGCGTTTATAAGGCAAATGACAAGATGGCTGAAAAACTGAGCCGTATTATAAGAGAAAAAGAAGCGTCGAAATCTGAAATCACAAAAAATGTCATCCTGGAAATCAAGAAATTATTACTGGATGTCGGTAAAGCAAATATACGCCCTGAATTAACCGTTGAACTAGAATCTGACATTGAGATAAGCATTCCATTTGAGAGAAAGCTTACCTTTGAACAATCAGAAACACAATCTTATATTGCCAAACCGACGCTGGCAGACGATAATTTTACCAACGCCAACCATTTAACCAAACTATTTACCCAATCAAATATCGATAAAACCATACTTAGAAAAAGAATAAGCGATATATTGAGAAATAAATCGCAGACCACCCTTTTTGAAGTCATTGAAAGTAACGGAGGCATAACCAAAGGATTACCGGAAGTATTCGGTTATATAGTCATAGTCAAGGAATTCAAATATACGATGAGTCCCGAAAAAACACAGCGGATTTTATTTGACGTTGAGCAAAATAAATCCATACAGATTCCCGAAATTATTTTAAGCAAATGAACCAGTTAGAAAAAAATATAAAACCCTATTCAAAGGCTATAGTAAAGTTACTAAAATCGCCGGTTGAAAGAAATTCATCCGCATGGAATGATGTAGTCAATTATCAACTGGAAATTCAAGAATTTATCAGCCAAATTGGACTGGAACTTATTGTGAAAAAAGAGGAAGGATTTGCCTTTGTTAAGCAATTTGAAGATAGTGAGGGCAATACGCTTGGCTTAATTACAAGGCGACAGATTGGGTTTGAAACCTCCATTATTCTAGTGGTTCTTCGTCAGTCTCTGGAGGAATTCGACAACAATCCAACCCAATTTCAAGTGGCGGAAAAATTTATAACGGATACGGAAATTAAAGAGGAATTGGAACTTTTCTTGCAGGAAGGCTACAATAGGCTCCGCTTTTTAAAAGATTTAGACAAATATATTAAAAATGTGGTCGAGCTTGGATACTTGAAAGAAATAAGTAAAAAAGACATTGAGACCAAATATCAGATTCAAAGAATCATCAAAGAAAAGATAACCCTGGATATTTTACAGGAATTTAAAATCAAAATACAAGACTATGTTAAGTCTGTTTAGCACTAGCTCCGATAAGGCTGGATTTAGACTTCAATACATGGAGGTTTACAACTGGGGCACTTTCCATGAGCATATCTTCAAAATACATCCGAAGGGAAATAACTCCTTACTTACCGGAGCCAATGCCTCTGGAAAAAGTACTTATATTGATGCTCTTTTGACCCTACTTGTCCCAATAAAAAAAGATAGGTTTTACAATCAGTCCTCTGGCGTAGATAAAAAAGGAGACCGTACGGAGGAAACCTACGTATGTGGAAACTACGGCAACATACAAAAGGAAGGAGAATTGAGCACAACTTCCCAAACCTTGAGAGATAAATCAACCTATTCTGTCATTCTTGCTTCTTTTTCCAATACAGACCAACGGAATATCACCCTTTTTCAAGTCAGGTGGTTTTCCAATGGAGAATTGAGAAGGTCTTTTGGTATCGCGCACCTTCCTCTTAAGATTGACATAGATTTTAGTGATTTTGATAGTAAGGGACTTTGGAAAAAACGACTGGAAAAAACCTATAATGCCAGTAGCGCCAGAAAAAAAATTGAATTTTTAGATGGTCCTACCGTCTATGCGGAAAGAATAGCTCACTTGTTTGGCATGCGTTCCACGAAAGCGCTGAGCCTATTTAACCAAGTGGTCGGTGTTAAGGTATTAGACGAACTCGATGATTTTATCCGTACTAACATGCTCGACGAACTTGATGCAGAGACTGAATACATTCAACTGAAAGAGAGTTTTCTGACTCTGATGGACGCTAAAACCAACATTGAAAAAGCCAAAGAACAGATAGCGCAACTGACCCCGATTAATGAAATAGCTAATAAACTCAAGGACTTTCAAGACCAATCGGCTAAATTAACTGCATCGAGAGAGATTTCCGTGTATTGGTTTGCCAATAAGAAAGTGGAACTTGCTGAAAAAGAACTGATCACTCATGCTGAAAAACTAGACTTACTTCAAACGGAACGAAAAGAATTGAAAATTAAAGAAGATACCCTAAAACAGGAGGAACGAACTTTATCTATTTCCATAGAAAGTGACGAGGTTGGTGGTAAAATAAAGGATCTTGAGAAGGAAATAAAAAATTTAACTGGGCAGAAAGAATCAAGGAGCAAAAAACTTGACCAATACAATCTGATTGCTAAAAATATTGAGTTACATACCAATCCAGGAGAAGAATTATTTAAGGAAAATAGAGCCAGAGCCGCTGAGAAAAAAACGGAACTTGAAAATATCAGATTGGAGCACGATGAAAAGCTCAGATTATCCAAAAACAAGAGAGAGACCCTGTCAAAACAGATGGCTGACTGCACTGAAACAATCAAGGCGCTTCAGAAAAATAAAAATAATATTGCGGGACGGGAAGCCGAATTACGGGATGATATTTTAGCCCATATTGGCGCAACGAAAGAGGAAATCCCCTTTGTCGGAGAACTTTTAAAGGTGAAGGAAGACGAAAATGAATGGGAACTTTCCATAGAAAAGATTCTTCATCATTTTGCCCTACGTCTCATTGTTCCCGAAAAATATTACCATCAGGTAAACGATTATGTGAATGAAACCAATCTGAAAGGAAGAATCACCTATCAAAGATTCAAGGGATTCACCTCTTTGGCAAATATGGTTCTTAAAAATATCCCATCCAATGCTCTGGTCAACAAATTAGCATTCAAACCCAAAAGTATTTATGGAGATTGGCTTGAAGATAGTATTACCAATCAATACAACTATGCTTGTGTGAGCGATTTAAAAGAATTTAATCTATATGACGAAAAAGCCGTAACGAAGGAGGGACTCATCAAATTGGGTAAAGGAAAACACGAAAAAGACGACAGACCTCATATTTCAAAGAAGGAAAACTATGTTTTGGGGTGGGATAATAAGGAGAAGATCAGACTCCTGCAAAACGAATGGAAAAATTTGCAGGAAAAAGAAAAATCTGCCCAAACGGAGATTCTCCACATAGAACAAGCGATTAAAATCCTTGAAAATCAGAAAGAATCTTTTGCGGATCTTTTTAAGCAATTCACAAAATTTGATGACATAGACTGGAAGACATTTGCGGAACAAATACAGGAAAAAGAGGAACAAAAAACAGTCCTTGAAAAAACAAATAATCGGGTTCAGGCGCTTCAAAGTCAGTTGGAAGAAGTCAAACGAAAATTAGAACAACTTTCCAATGTTACTTTGCAAAATAAAGAGCGCGAAATCTTCCAATTACTAAATGAAATTGAAGGTATTCAAAAGGAATTAGTCGAAAATAAGACTTTTGTTGAACCCTTTGGCTACCTCGATACTTCTGATTTTATCCGTCAGAATCCAACAATAGCCATTTTAACCTTTTCCAATTTTAAGACTATTCAACATACATTTCAAAAAGAGCTGACAGGAAAACTTGCTGAACTTGATCAAAACAAGCGGGAAAACGAGGACGAGATAAAGATAAAAATCAATTCCTTCAAACAACCTTCTCCGGAAATAACTAACAAATTCAAAGATTGGCGTTCTGATGTCACCCGCCTGCCCGAGTCCACTCATCTGGCATTCATTGGTGAATATCAAATGCTTTACAAACAGTTGGTGAACGATAATCTGCCAAAATTTGAAAAGAAATTCAATGAATATTTGCAGGAAACCATTACCAATAAAGTGGGAGATTTTCGAATGTTCTTCGAAAACTGGTCCGACTCCATCAAAGAGAATATTCGTCTTTTAAATGATTCCCTGAAGGGAATAGATTTTAGGGATAAAGACGTTAAAACCTATATTCAACTGGTGGCTCCAAACCGGCTTAGCGATGAAGTGAAGGAATTCCGGACATTACTCAATCAGGCAATACCTAATATCCGCGAAATTGACGCCAGCATAGATGGGCGAAAAAATCATTTTTATAATCATATTGAACCGCTAATCAGTAAATTAGACAAGGAAGACTGGAGAAAGCGAGTGATGGATGTTCGTTCCTGGTTTAGCTATAAAGCGGAAGAATTTTCCAAAGAGACGAATGCTAAGTATAAAACCTATGAAAATATGGGGCAACTTTCAGGCGGAGAAAAAGCACAGTTGACCTATACTATTTTAGGCTCCGCCATAGCTTACCAGTTTGGATTAACTAAAGAAGGCTTGCAGAGTAATTCCTTCCGGTTCATTGCTATTGACGAGGCATTTAAAGCACAAGACGAGGACAAGGCAAGATATTTGATTACCCTTTGCAGGCAACTACACCTCCAGTTATTGGTTGTTACGCCCAGCGATAATATCCATATTGTGGAAAATGATATTTCCTTTGTACACTTTGTGGAACGAAAAGAAGAAAAATATTCCTGGCTTTATGACATGCCCATAGAACAGTTTAAGGAAGAAAAAGCAAAATTTGCACGTCAATGATTACCCCAGAAGAAATAAAAAGTAAAACTGGTAAAAAATATCTCTCTTTCCTTTCATCGTGGATGGAAGGGAAGCCATTCGAGAAATTGGTTATTCGAGGCGACAAAACGTATGCAAAAGCATCTTTATCTGAATTTGAAAAGGAAATATTGCTATTAATCAGTCAATCCAGGGTAAAAAAGGGATATGGTTACACGTTAGATTTTCAGCAGGTAAAAACGAAATATTTAGGAACTCAGGACTTACCAACCACTATTTATTTTGATACCGAGCAAGATTTATTGAGATATTTAGGTAAAGAAAAGGAAGTCGTTCAGTTTAGGGAGAATCTGGAAAAAATCATCTCTACTTTTCCAGGACTAAAAGAGTGGACCATTCAAAACCCCTACAAAATAATCCAACATCCGGCAGAATGGGATAATTTATTAAAAGTCTGCCAGTACTTCAAGCAAAACCCCACGCCGAATCTTTACCTTCGGGAATTACCTGTCCAGGTGCACACAAAATTTATCGAAAGACACCAATCTATCTTGGCTGAACTATTGGACAAGCTTATTCCTGAACATATAAATCATCAGGAAAAAGTATTTGAGAAGCGGTTTAATCTGAAAATGAGCGAAAAATTAGTGCGATTTAAAATCCTTGACAAAGAGATAAGCCGGGTATTTTTTTCCAGTCTTGACGATATCTCAATACCTGTTAGCCAATTTGAAAAATTGAAGCTGCCTATCGAAAAAGTAATTATCGTAGAGAACAAAACAACCCTTTACACTACTTTGACCTTACCGAAAATGGATAAGGCGATAGCTATATTTGGCAGTGGCTATAGTGTCAGCCAACTTAAGCGAGCCGTATGGTTAAAAAACATAGAACTCCTTTACTGGGGAGATATTGACGTACAAGGCTTCGAGATATTATCTCAGTTCAGGAGTTATTTTCCTCAAACTAAGAGTATTTTAATGGATAAGGCCACCTTTGACCTCTACTTTGAAGACGATATAGGTACCCCGAGCCATATTTCTGTCCAACTAAATCTGACAGCGGCTGAGCAAGAACTTTACACCCTGTTAAGGGCTAATCAATGGCGACTTGAACAAGAAAAGATTCCTTTGGGCTATGTGAATGACTGGTTGGGGAATCAGGAAGCTTAGCAGGGAACGCTTGTCTCTTATCGACAAAAAATCATTTTACCTCATGATTTCCATTTTCCTTACCCATACTCCCTTTTCAGTTTGGATGCGGAGAAAATACAATCCGGAATGTATATGATTCAGGGGAAGTCGGATGCTTTCACCTGCTATTATACCATTGATATTCTTAGTCAATAACTGCTGTCCGTTTAATCCAATCAACTGCAGCGTTACCTTTTCCGGCATCTCACTCATCGACAATATATCCACATAATCTGAAGCAGGATTGGGGAAAATTTCAAATACCCCGGCGGGTAATATGGCTGGAACACTCGTAGATGCCTGACAGTCTGAAAAATATTTTTTTATGTAAGACCTTTGTGTGGCATTCGTTCCATGCATCGCATTCCCCTTTAGGTGCACTACATCTCCTGATAGGTAAGAAAATTCAGTAATCGATGGATCTCCAATCGTTACACCCGTCGCTAATATATTGTTCGTGTGTCCTTTATATTTCGCAATTGTCAATGCGGCTGTTTCCGCTGCTAAAAAACTCACTCCTACCACTGACGTTCCTCCCAAATATGGGATCAGATTATCGTTATCATTGCTAATACTCAGATATTTTCTAGATTTTAAAGGGGTGGCCAATACATTATATCCACAAAAAGAACCAGATGGGTCCGTAGTATTTCCCGGCTTATAAAAATTCCCCGAATGATATTGGGGTTCATTCAAATGAGAAACGATAGCACAAATGATATCAATACCCGGATTTGTATTTTCTATAAATACCCGATTGGCAAGCCCTGCCCCATTTGACGAACCTAAAATCCTTATTTTATTTGGATTGACATTTGTATAGCCTTGAAGGTTATTCACCAAATCTTGAATCATTTCCACGTCAGGCGCGTCACTGTTTTCAGCGCAGATATTCCAGCTATTAAGATAACCACTGGGAGCCACCAGAATATGACACGACAAAGTAGATAAAAACTGGTTTACCATCCCTGGTCCATTACCACCGTTACCGTGAAGCAAAATACAAACAGGAAAGCCACCCTGAGGGACTGCCCCTGAGGGAACAAAAATATTCATCGGATAAGTATATCCATTAGGTTGTTGGGACCAGGTTTTTTTTATACTTATACTTGTGGACGACGTCAAATTGCTTGAAGTCCCCGTATTATTATTGTTAGTATTATTACTACTTGTCTTAAAACTGACTTCTTTGCCATAAGCTGTTCCCGCACTATTTGTCGCGTAAGCACGAACAAAATAAATGGTGTTGGGAGAAAGAGATGTCAGAGAAGAGGAAAATGTGCCCGTTCCAGTCCCATTTGACGTCTTCGTCGATAGTGATATTACAGGTGTCGGATTGGTGGACCATACCACACCGCGGGCAGTCACCGTTGCCCCTCCGTCTGCACTCACATTTCCCCCGGAAGTGGCAGTGGAAGTGCCTAAATTACTTACGGCAGAGGTGGAAAGAGTGGGAATTTGAGAAGTAACTGAACCATAAAAAAAGAAGAAAAAGAAAAGAGTAGCTTGTTCGTCATTTACCCCTTCGTAATAGCCCAAGGTAGAACGACTGCTATTCATAATTCTGCCATTTTCCCAATAACCGATAGTAGAACGGGAGCTATTCGTAACCCGTCCATTTTCGAGATATCCAATGGTTGAACGGGAGCTATTCATTACCCGTCCATTGGCAAAATAACCGATAGTTGATCTGGAACTATTCGTTATTCTTTCACCATCGATATAACCAAGGGTAGAGCGATTGCTCCCCATGACCCTACCGTTTTCAATATAACCGATGGTTGAACGGGAACTATTTGTCAATCGCTGTGCATTTAAACCAATTACATTCAAGCAAATAATAAGGGTAAAAATAGATATTT
>Ga0247840_10001569_pt1 | contig 44420 bp, 69 predicted proteins | sample LaCruzMarch2015__FD_192404 | JGI IMG/M metagenome (GOLD analysis project Ga0247840, IMG submission 192404) | Freshwater microbial communities from meromictic Lake La Cruz, Castile-La Mancha, Spain - LaCruzMarch2015_17m | ecosystem: Environmental > Aquatic > Freshwater > Lake | place: Spain... | reverse complement strand
CAGCACTACTATCTCCTGTATTCGTTGCAGCACTTCTATTTCCTGTATTCGTTGCAGCACTACTATCTCCTGTATTCGTTGCAGCACTTCTATATCCTGTATTCGTTGCAGCACTTCTATCTCCTGTATTCGTTGCAGCACTACTATATCCTGTATTCGTTGCTTTATTGTCTTTCCAATTCACGGTTGATAATATTTTTTCAACACCTATTTTTAATAGATTGAATAAATTTATCTCACCTTTAATGGTTATCTTAGACGAACATATTTTATCTGATTCGCTTTTATCTAGTGTTCCGGATTGTTCAACTTCTGCGAATCTATTAGTTGTTGGTGAATAATAAGAAAACACATCTAAAGGTTGAGGACAGGCATGAAATCCATTATTACACGCTTTGATTTTGCCTTTTTCTTCATAAGATTTTCCAATTTCAAATTGATAATCTTTACATTTTAAATTTTCATCAAAACCTTTATAGGTTGTGATTATTTCTTCTTTTATCATATATAGTTTTATTTTAAGTTTAATTTTCGTCAATAAAATCTGCTTTGTCTGGCAAGTTGTCTTCGTATTCCTTGCAGAATTCCGTTTCAATTGTTTCGTAATTCTTTTCCAAGTATTGCTCGATTTGCTTATTTTGCTCGTCGCTGTGCAACTCTTTTTTCCACGTTATATCTGAACGCTCACAAGATATGTATGGCTGCGAGTCGTGACCTTTCATGCCCCAAAATTCATAAGCACCTATGCCGTCATCTTCTTTGTGTGGTTCTGCTGTAAATTCTACCGTGAAGTCTTTTTCTTCTTCAACTTCTATATCGTAAGTTCTTTTCATAATCGCTATGGTTTTTTAAGTTTAACTTTGACAAAAGTATGTCATACTAATTTATAAGGCAATGTTTTAAAACATATCATTCTATGTTATTGAACAGTAATTTTACATCTTCCATTCTGTTTCTTCCTATACTTCTGTATGTTGCTGCAATTCTGTGTTGAATTGGACTGTATTTATTATAGCATTGTAATCTGCTAATAAATATTTTATTCAAACTTAATGCTAGACTATATAATTTTCTACAGTGTTCATTGTTATCATAACCCGGCAATAAAAGTACTTTTTCACATAATGTTAAATCAGACAATGCTGTATTTCTATGCGTGTTTAGTATTTGATACCCTTTATCGCTTAATCTTTGAATTAATTGCTGTAGGTTTTCTTTTTCGATGTCGGATATAATGTATAATGTTTCCCGCATATTAGAATAAAGATGTTATTTTATTTTAAAATATTTAGAAGTTTGCAAAGTAAAAGTAAGTCATCGAATGATTTAACCTCTATTTTTTGGTAACGTTCCTTTATATTTAATTCTACATATTGTTTTAAAGGCTTATATTCTGTCGTTACCTCAATACTTACATCCTTACCGATAGAATGGTTCTTGTAATGTATCTCATCGTCTTTGAAGTCGTACATAATGAATCCGGCTTCTACTAATTTTTTATGAGGAAATTTCATTTTTATTTATATATTAAAAATAATTTCTGGTTTGTTTTTAAATATATCAAGTTGCAATAAATGATTTTCAATTCTTTTTTTTGCACCTTCAAAATAATCTTTATCAATTTCACATGCCGTTATTTCAAAATCCATTTCACAAGCCGCAATAACAGAACTACCAGAACCCATGTGTGAATCAAAAATTTTATCGCCTTGTTTAGCATATTTATTTAAAATTATTTTATATAAATATATTGGTTTTTGCGTTGGATGTATTTGTATTCTATCCCTACCTACATTGCCATAATACATTAAATCGATTTGTTCATTATAGCCAAATGAAGACCATGCAAGTTCACCATCTGCAAAGTTTGGAACTGGATTTTTTTTATACCAAAATATCCAATTTTGTTTTGATTTCTCAATATATTTTTTAAATTGTTGAATTGTTTTTAAATTAGGTGTTTCATCTCCTGTTAAACATGTAAAATAATTACCACCAAATATAATTTGTTCTTTACTTATTCTTATTAATTCAAAGAAATATTCTTTTATTGGAATATCGTTATCCCATTTTTTTTCCCCTGTTTCGGTATAGCGTTTTTTTGTTTTTGTTCTTCTTGAATAGCGTTCGTAATCTGAAAAACCAATACCGTAGGGCGGGTCGCAAATTGCAAGATTAAAATATTTGTCTGGAATAGTTTTCATGTATTCCAGACAATCTATTAAATAGATATTTGAAACAATACCCATTATTTTTTTAACGAATAATAAGCAACATCGTTTTCCATTTCAATAATTAATTCCACTTTTTGCCGTCTTTCAATTAAAAGAGGTCGTTTGCCTTTAAGAAAATTAGCAAAATATGTTTTGTTGTTTTTTTCCGGTCTTTCTGGAAATGTTTTTAAAAGAATTTTATTTAGTGATTCTAAAGTTGTTTTACCTTTTGCAATTTCAGCCATTACAATTTTTGAAACACCTTTTTGTTTTTCATATTTAACTTTAATTACTACGTCCTTTTCTTTTTTTACAACCTTTGGCGTTACTTTTTTCTTTTCGCCCTTTAAAACAGTTTTCACAGCCTTTGGTTGCTTTTTTTCGAGTGTATGTGAAGGTGTTTCTTTTTCGATTGGTAAAGTTTCTTCCGATTTTACTTCTTTAACCGTATAACATAACCGTTTTTCAATCATTTCACGATTTATGATGTTTTCTGCATTCATAATAATTAAATTATTTGCAACCGTTTTAATCGGCATTTTTGTCAATTCAGCAATTTTAGTGCTGGTTATTTGAGGATTATTCTTTATAATCTCAAAAATGTTTTTCTGTGATTTTGTCATTTGTTTTAATTTTAAGTTAATTTTCTACAAATTTAAGTTCATTTATTTGATTAAAATATATTGATTTATATGTTTGATAACTAATTTTTATATTGTTTTGATGTTTTGGACGCTTATTTATTTTCAATTTCCGTTAATTCTTTTGTTAATTTTATTAAATCAACTTTATAACCCATACATTATGTCATCTATTTTCCACCGCCAAAATTCATTGACAATTAATTTTGTGAAATATATAACATTGTCGGTTTTAAAATCATTTGGAATAAGTTTTAAAACTTCTGTTATCACCTTTATAATTAACTTTTCTAAATATTCTACACCTTTTTCGTGTCTAATAGAAGATATTTGAGTTGATTGCTGGGCAGTTGCCACAGTCATTTTATTATAATACTCACTGATAAATATTGGTTTGTTTGAATCAACTAAAGCCGGAAGATTATTTTCCAAATCTTTCGTATGCTGCATTAATTGATTCTTCTGAGAATTTTTCGTTTCCATTTTTAAATGATGTTATTATATTCGATAAATTAGATTCTATTTGCCTTATTCGTGTTTGTTTTTTATAAAACTTATCCCATTGGTCATAATTATTTAAAACGACTGTAAAATTTTTAATAACATTTTCGTCACCTGCCTCGTTTGATTCCAAATATGAAATTATTTTTTTTACAGCCTTTCCGTCCGAACCGTCAAATTGAATTTTTGTTTTAAATTTATTAAAAAACCATAATGAATAAATGTCAATTATTTTTGTGTAAAGAGAAGATTTATCTTCACGCTTCTTTTTAGTTAGTTTTAAAGTTAATTGTAAATTAGTATTATGTTTATCTATGAGTGTAGGTAGAAGTGTATGTAGCTGTGTAAGTAGAGGTGTAAGTAGCCGTGTATTTAATACACTACTACTTTCTAATTCTGGTATTTGAATTTCAGGTTTTTCCATATCATTTTCGTAATTTAAAATAACTATTTTTATTTTAGGTGCCTTATAATTATTTATTCCTTTTTGTAATTCTATTAATCCAAAATCAACCAATTCATTTAATATTTTGTAATATGTTTTATTTGAATTTATTAATGCTCCATACATAGCAGTATCGGCTGGGCATTTAAACCATTCAACCCAATTTGCACGATTGTTTTGATTTAATAGAAACATATAAAGGCTTGTATGTGATGGAGTAATATTCTTGTTTTCGTTAAATACGAAGCTATAATATGCTCTCAATTGTTTGAATAAATTAATTCTACTTTGCATATTAAAAAGTAACCCTCACAAAGCACGAAAGCCGTGTACTAAGGTGGTTCAATACCTTTTTTCCGGCTTTACGTACCCGTGAGGGTATATTATTAATAATGAATAATCTAAACATTTTGAACCACTTTAGTACATTACAAATGTAATAATTATTTTTTAATAACAAATTTTTTATATTAAAAGTTTTTATTTCGTTTATAACTTTCAATTTTTGATAGACTGATAAATATTTGTAATTCAAATCCACCTTTGTTAAGGAAGTTGAGAAACACACCATTCTCTAGTATGTACTTTACAGGGATTATCCAAGAAAACTTCTCATCGTCCAGACGAACCTTGTCAAAGTTACTGGTTTCGCTTAGAATTTTGTAATTAAAACCGTATGCGTTTAATTTTATAAATAAATGTTTTTTAGAATTACGACGGACAAAAAATGTCTGGGTCGAGATGTTTATAAATCCAAGCCTACGAGCACGTTTTTCCGCTGCTAATTTAAGCGATAAGACTATTCGCCTGCCATTATTACAACATCGAATCAAATTGCCATATTGGTCGTCTACAGTTTTAATATCGTCCATTATTTTTTTGGTTTTACTTTATTTTGCTCATTACAGGCATTTTTAATTCTTGATGTTTTTTCTGCACAACAATACCCATATACTCGTGCTATGCAGTTTATTTCTGTATATGTACATTTTATTCCCACAGGCCATTTTTTTGGAGTTTGATTCATTATAATATATTTGATGTAAAAGTAAAGTACTCATTTTGTATTTACAATATAGTTTTTTCTGTTCTTTAACTATTATTTGTTTTGTTATACAAATTATAACGCATAAAAAAAACAGTAGTCGTTTTTAACTACTGTTTTTCCAAATGGCAGAATAAACCTAAAAAAATATTCTGTAAATGTAAACTATTTTATGAATATAAATAATGTTTCGGATTAATTACTGTGATTTGCTCCCATAGTTCTTCACCTAAAGTAGCTCTTAAATTTTTAGAAAATTGTTTTTCTTGACCTTCTGCTAAATCCAAATACCAATCAGAACCAAACAAACAACGAGTTCTAAATGTTGGATTAGTTCTTAAAAGTATAAGTAAATTAGGCCAACGTTTTTCATCATACAAGGAATATGATATGTCTATATAAAGTCCCTGATATTGTTCTAACATTCCTAGTATTATTTTATCCCACTCATTTTCTCTTCCAAAATGGGCAAGGCATACTTTTAATTTTGGATGTTTTGCAAATACCCATTTATAATTTTCAGGATGTGTAAAATAAGCACACAGGTCTTTATTTGATTTCTTCCAATCAACAGGAACTTTACATTGTTCTAATAATAATTTTAATGCTCTTCTACTTCCTTTCCAACAAATAGGATTTCCGGCAGTGCAATGAGCTAATACTGGCTTGTTTAATCTCTCACAATCATCGAAAACTTTATCAAACTCCTCGTCAAACGGAAACTTACCCATTGGTGGATATAATTTAACTCCTCCCCAGTCATTATCCATAGCCCATTTGAACAACTCATAATAATTTTCCCTTCTTGTATCTATATGAATAAACGGAATTACTTGACCCGGATTATTATTCTTTAAATCATTTAATTCTACTAATTGCTCCCAATAGGGTCTTTTTGCATTTCCTCCACCCATATTCTCCATGTCTACAGCATGAGCGACAAAAATAGTCTTATCTGTTGGATACTCTGCCTTGAGTACATTAAACATACCTTGTGCGTCGTTATTTCTGCACATTTTAGCCATGACAATCATACGCTTGAACGAGTCGCTTCCAAAAGGAAATTTTTCCAACATAAAAAAGCCTACATCTGACCTTATAGCTTTTATTATACCTCCTGGCAATAGTCCATTACAAACGTCTTCATCTCTTAATCCGGGATGCGTGTGAATGTTATACATATATTTTAAGTATTGTTAAAAATAGTTTTTCACAGTCTTATTTTATTTTGTTTTTCACGAATTGCTTTTCTTGTTTTTATTGGCTTTGTTGTAAACCACGTTCGTGCAATAATTAAAAGAATTACAATACCTGACGAAATCCAATCCGTTTGTCGCATTGTAGATAAATTCCATTCGCTAATAATAGGAACGACGTCAATTAATATTAATACTACTGACAACCATAATATTTTACTTTTATAATACTTTTTCATGGGTTATTAATATTAAATGATTCGTGTCTATTGTTTTTTATCACATAAGAAACATGAATCCAACCATTTTTACCACCTTCAGTGATTAACTGGTCGTAATCAAGACTGTCGTGAATATAATTAAATAATTGTTTGTTTGTTATTTTACCATACACATCACAATCAAGGTCGAGTGCTTCACCTTTTACATGCTGACTATTTTCAACACCATGCACTGCTTGATTTACAGCTATAACCCTTATACCACTTGATATATAAATAGGAACTTTAAAATGGTTTCTTGCCTTTTCAAATACCGAATCACAAACATATTTAATATTTGTTAATTGTTCCTGATTTGGTTTGTTTGGAATGCCTGTATTTGTAACAGTGACTTCTTTGTATGTTACATGTGCAGTAATTGCAGATAATACAATACTTACACCAATTAAAAGTTTTTTAAACGAACTATTGCTTAATTTCATAATTCATTATTTTGTGTTGTTCCTTCCATTAACCTACCATATATTTCAAGACCTTTTGTTCTTTTGCAAATTTCTTTTAAAATAACTCTATCAAGTGCATTTTGTTTTTTTATTTCCCTTACTTCTTCCAATACTTCACAAATCACTGTGTTTGATGTGTCTCGTATTGCATCAATTTGAATTTGTTGTGATTTATTGTTTGCTGCGAAATCTGCATTCATTGTTGAATCACGCACATAACAGGCGCGAGCATTTGAAGGAATACTGTCAATATTTTTCTTTGTACTGCTAAATGATGTTATAATAGTTATTATAATAAATGCGCCAACTGTAATTGTTATTCCCGACATGATTAACACCATGTTTTTTCTGCTCAAATAACCACCAACTTTTTTCTTTTTCATTTCATATTACTGCTTTTTGTTTTGCATTTGAGTTTTGTTATAGATTTAAAAACATTTTATTTGGTAATTCTGAATACCAATTTGAAGTATTGCTTAATGCACCACTTGTAATTATAGGATAACCGTCAGCACTATCAATGTCAGTTCCATCTAAATCAGTTATTGTTTGGCTCGAACCAGCTAACATTGTTAGTTTTCTTTTATTTCCAACAACATCTGAAATAAATTTATCATTAGTTGCGTGTAAATTTGCATTTGATAAAATCCCTAATATTTTTAGTTCACTTTTTAATGTTACAACAGAACCCAAACTATATGTTAATGTAACATTATTTAATGTTTGACCTTGTAAATCAAGAGAACATACAACTAATTCTAATGTTGAACCTGTCGCATCTATAGTTCCAGATATTATTTTTATTAAACCAATCCAATGTCTAATTGTACCACTAACTACAATAGTTCCTGCTGTGTTAATAGTTAAATTATTTCTATGAGAACCCGTTGTTAATACAGGCATTGAAAATGTACCATCACCTGTCATTACTATATTGCCACCACTAACAGAACCTGTGGTAACATTTACTGTATAATCACCCGATACATTAATATTATAATTACCACTCATATTTGTTGCCAGTAATGTTATACCAACAAGAAAAGTATGACAATTTATATCACTCAATAAGGTTACAGTATTATTACCTGAACGTCTTAACGTACCAAATTCACCAGCACTATTAACATCAATTATAGCTGATGATGCAATATATAAATGACTATTAAGATGTATTATAGGAACAGATATGGTTAAAGTTCCCGTATTATATCGAACAATTCCTGATATTGTTACATTTGAAGAACTTATTGTTAAATTATTTCTAAGTTGTCCTGTACTTGAATTACTCCATGTTCCTGTATCATTCATTACTATATTTGTTGTACCTGATGTTATTGCTGTTGTAGAAGAACTTAAAGTTCCTGCAATATAAATAGTATTCCCATTTATAACTGCACCTGTTGTTTCACCTAATAATAAATTATTTATTGTAAAATTATCAATAAGTGTAAATGTTTGTGAAACCCCACCAATTCTTAAATTAAATCCTGTAAGTCCATTACTTGTAATATTACCACTTCCCGAACACATTACACTTCCATTACCTAAATTTAATGTCATTGTATTTGTTAATGTTGTAGTTCCTAATACTTGTAAATTATAACCAACTCCTGTTATAGTTCCTAAATATCCACTACAATCTAAAAAATTAACAATTCTTGATGCACCTAAAGAAACATTTGGTGAATTAATATCGAATCTTGTAACAAATCCATCAGCACCAGAAGGAACAACACCTTGTGACCAATTTGCTATATTAGTAAAAGTACCATCTGCTGTAACTAAATATAAATTATCTGCCATATTCTATACTTCAATTGATACTGCAACACATCCCCATTTACTTGTTACTGTACTATAAAGAAAACCACACGTAGTTGTTTTACTTGTTACCGTTGATGTAGGTAAACTTGCACCTTTAGCTTCATATCCTGTACCCCATGCTATTTCTCTTGGTGTTCCATCGTCTTTAAATCGAACAATTAATTTTTGAAATATAGTTGGTGTGCCTGTCATATTAGTTGTCATGCTTGTAATATCCGTTGCCAATGCAGTAATAGTTACTCCGTCATAATCATCTGTATTAAATGTTGGGTTTGCATTTGAAACTATAGAGCAAACTCTTGGTGTTATTCGTTTATTGGTAAATGTTGTTGTTAATGAATCAAAATAAGACTTTAAAAATGCTTTAACATTAGTAAAACTTACACGTGCTAACAAACCACCAACACTATTCCAAATTCCAACTTCATCTGCATCAACTGGTGTTACTTTATCTGCACTTCCATGAATTAAGGTACCAATTGTTGTTGTTGTTTCTGCATCTGCATTTAAAGCATGAATATTACTAAAATTAAATGTTGATGATAATATTGTTTTTAAATCAGAGAATGTGAATTTTTTTAACAAATTACCTGCACCAGAATCAGCAAAAGTAAATTCATCAGCATTATCTGGTGTTGCTTTTGTTGTTGCAGAATGAAATAAATTACCCATTGCCTGTAATGTCATTACTGCACCTGCAAGTAAATTAACCAATGTTACTTTTTTCTTTTTGTATGGTGTTGCATCTGCACTATCTTCAATCAATAGTACATCTGCACTGATTGGAACTGTTTTTTCAGTGAACGTTGTAAAATCATTTTCAGCACGTTTCAACTGTGCATCATTTGTAACATTTGGTAAATAAGAACCACCTGATGTCACTGTTACGGTAACAACTGTTGGCGTTTCGGCTATGTTTACAATTATGTTATCCATTTTAATAATTGTTATCTTTTATTACTGTAAACGTTCCACTGATGTATGTTTTAACTGTTCCATCAGTAAATATAAATTGAATATCATAATCGTATGTATCTGCTGTTAATTCAATACCTGTTTGATTTGACACAACAATAAAAGGTGATAAAATAAATTGTATTGCTGAAGATATTGTTATTCCAGAACCAACACGTTTTTCAATGTATAACACATCTGCTTTACGAACTTGAAATATAATTTCTGCACCTGTTAATACAACTGGTGATGGTGTTCTAACAACATCAAAGGTTGCTCCATCGTATGTGTCGCCTATTTTTATTGATTCAAAGTTGTATGTCATAATATTAATTATCTAATTGTTTCCATATTGTTCCATTCCAGTAATAGATATGATGGTCTGTTCCTAAATATATCATTCCTTCTACTTCTGTTCCTGAAAATGGTGCAGAACTTAATGGTGGTAATAATAACACTGCGTTTATTGTTAGTTGTTGTGAAGCAACTGTTGCGTTCATTTGTCCGTACATCAACGAATGTGTTTTGGCTGTTGTTGAATCTGTAATACCTAAATTATTATGAATGAATAATTGATTTGATGAAGAAACTAAATAATTTCCAGCCGTATAACCAAGAAAAATATTTCCTGTTCCAGTTGTGTTACTATATCCTGATTTATAACCTAATGCTGTATTATTAGAACCTGTTGTTATTTTTAATCCAGAATATAAACCTATAATAGTATTTGAATAAATATCAGATAAAGAAAATCTTTTATCTGTTAATGTATCACGACCACCTGAATATATTGTGCCACTTATTGTTACATTGGTGAATTTTTTATTTTGTGAAATAACATTTATTGTTATAATACAAAGTGCTAATAGAAATAATATCTTTTTCATATAGTTAAACTTTAGTTGCTGTATAATCTATTGAACAATTGATTGCTGGTGTAATTGTAAATCCAGTTGCTGTCCTTAATGTAACAATATAATCTACGTTTCCTGAAGCATCGTAACAATTAACCTGTAACGAATAACTTTTACCACCTGTTCCGATAACATTATCAAACGTTATTGCCGTTCCTACTGTTGTTATTGCAACATTTGATTTACATTCTTGCTGACGACATTGATTTGCGTCAGTTGTTTTATTTACACAGGAATCAATAATATCAGCGTTTATGGTGCGATGTATTGCTCCTGTAATTGCTCCAACACCATTAGTGGTTATAGTTGCAATGTTCTGTGCTAAAAGAGCGGCTCTTGTTTTAAGACTCATATAAAATAATCATTATTAAAATCGTTATTATAATCACCTACACCATTTGTTTGAATTATTGTCTGTTGTTCGTTTACAAATATACAATTATTTTTAATAATCGTTCGTTTTATCAATTCATTTCCGAGCAGGTTATTGTTGATTTTTAATTCCATTCCACTTGTCAATGGAGAATTTAAGTCCAAATTATTGTCGGACAATATTGTAAATAAATATTCTAATGTGCCAAAGAATTGCAGACACACATCAAAAATACTCTGTCCGTTTTTTACTGTATAATTCATATCTTCCTTTCTGCATCAATATCAACAAGAAAATCATCCGTTGATTGTATTATGCTAACTCGATTAACGGTCATATTGTCAGATTCTAAATTTATTCTTATTTCTTTTTTTAATATTAAGGCACTCATTGGCGATTTAATAAAATTTCTCATACCTGCGCCAATTAATGGATATTGATAATATTGCCCTTTATTGGCCTCTAATAAATGTTGTATGTGCATGTTATCAGATAATTCTACTAAGATATCTCCGTTCTTGAATTGTAATCCGTCGTCTGTTATTGATATGTCTTTTACTGTTGCCATTTTTAATGTGTTATAAGTGTATCTTCATAATCACTTTTATTAAACGGTGTTGCATTTACTGCCTGTGACGGCGTTACTGCTGTTGAAGCACCACCAGCTGTCACCCCTGTATGAACATGACTATTATACACTAATACAAAATTATTAAATTCTGTTTTTAATTGATTTAATTTTGTTGTTAATTCTACAATTTTTATCAGTCCAAAATTCTTACCTTGATTAAATTGAAATAACTTTGTGTCACTAAATATTTGCGAGGCAGTATTTGAACTTATTATCACTCCAGTTGTCGGATTTAAAAACGCCACAACAACCATTGAGCCTTTGTTTGGAAATACACATAATCCATCTAATAACCCGCCTGTTGTGCTTATTTCAGGGGTCATTCTAACATCATACAAATCAGGTGTGCCATCTATTGGTTTTACTGTGCAAGTTCTTTTTCCGTTATCAACAACCGTCACTTCTCCAATGATGCAATATATTTTTTCTCTTGCAAGTAAATAATTAAAAATACTTTTTATAGCACCTAATAATGTCATGTTGTTAATTTTTGGTCAAGACTTATTATTTGTCTGTATCCACCACTTCCAAACTCTAAAGATACACTTTTTACAAGATATTTACCGTCCTTTTCTGGTTCTTTTAATGAATGTAAATTTACTTTGTCTCCATGCTGAACAACTCCACCAAGTCCAGCTTTACGACAATCTCCAAAGGTTGTAAAGTCACCTTTCCATCCTGTATAATTTATCAATGGCAATTCCGCTAACAAATAAGCGTCTAAATCTGCTTGTGAAATGTTATATTGAAACCGGGTAATCATATTTCCTTCTGGCTGTGTTGCTTGAACTGTTGGTATTCCTTTTTTATAAAACACATACCTCTCAATCTTTGAGTTGTCGGGCTTAATAGAAACGCCTTTTATGACTTGACGAATGTCGTCCATGTCGTTCCATGTTAAATTCCAACCCGGTATTATGTTTGCATTCTCACCGTCAAAGTAGAAGTCAAACTCTCCTTCACAATATTTTAAAGGAAATGTCGCAGTGAGAAATTTAGGCGAGCCAATAAATAATTCACCGTCTCTAAAAAAAGATATTAATCCGAATTTACTTTTTAATTCATCCAACACATCTATTATAGTAGAGCCGTTTGACACTTGCCAAGTACCTATTCCAGCGTCAAGAGCGTTTACTGTTATATTTGTTCCGAGTGCCGTTTGTAGGTCGCTTAAAAGTGTTTTAACGGTCAAATTCTGCTTACTGTAAGGAGTACTAATACATACTTGTTTTAATAAATATGCTTCGTCTTCACAAAACATTTTAAACGGACTGTCCGTTGTTACCTTTTTTATATAACCAGAAAATCTTTTTACCAATAAAGGATTATAACCTAATTGAATTTCAATGGGTTGCCCTCTTTGAATTTCGCTTTTTACCTGCTTATTGTTTTTAATGTAGATATTTCTTACTGATACCTCCGCTGTATCTGTCAGTTCTTCCCACGAGCTTCTAACAATAATATTTTCACACTCCTCAAATATGTTTGTGAGAACGTCATTTTTAAATATCTTTATTTTACTTCTCGATACTAACATTGTCGACTTTTTAAGTACTTAAACAGACATCGTTTCCTCACCAACTTCTAATTCTGGAGCCACATCAGAAATCATTGTTATTGTAAAAGCCTGCTCACTGCGATTTCCTCTTTGTTCGTCAAAATTAAAATCAGTAATAACAACATAGTCTATTCCAAATATCTCTAAAAATTTAGATGTAACAGGTATTTGGTCTGGTATATTACATATTGTTTTTAATAATTCTACCGCTGATTGAGGGTAGACGTGTTCTCCAATATTTAATACACCATTTGCAGTTATTTGATAATCGTCTGCGCCTATGTATTCCTTTACAGTGCCGTCATAGCCTTGTAATTCTGTTTTTACAATACGCTTACTTCTACTTACCGTCAGAAGCACTGTATCAATTCTAATAGGGTAAAATGGCGTAGCAATTCCTTTTAAATCATAATAATAATTTGCCTTTGCATCACCTACAAGAACACTGGTTCCCGGTACATATTTTGTTAAAATATTTTCAATAACTTTTCCGAATATAAGATTCGAAAATACAGGTGTGCCAAGATAACTGGTTGCAATTCTCTCGTCTTCTAAATATACTCTACCTAGTGTTTTAAATAATGCTTTTGCTCCCCAATGTACAGCAACATCAGCAAGGTCTACTTTTACCTCGGCTATTGCCTTGACAGCTCCTTCTCTAAAATCCGGTACTCTGAATGTTACTGCTCCCATTTTATGAGTTTGCTAATATTTGAACGTCATTGATTGCTTCCATGAATGTTTCTATGATTTGCTTCTTTACACTTTCAGAAGTTTGATTCATTGTATTTGTATTAACTGCAAAATTTTCAACAAGATTTTCAATGTTAATATTGAAAACCTTTGGAGCGGCTGCTGTTATTTTTGTGTAATCTGTTAATTTTTTATTTGATGGGTCTGTAGGGTCTGTCACACCCGAAGTTCCAATAGGCATACCTAAATTATCTTTTAGACCTCGTAATTTAGTTAACGTCTTCTGGGCTTGGTCAAATTGTGATTTTTCATAATTAACATTAAAGTCAGAACTAAACATTGAAGCTCCGCTTGATGATAATAATTTAAAACCTCTTAAAAATTTAGACTGATAATCTGATTTTATAGACTTACTATAAGCGTTTTGCATTCTATTAACAATATCCTGATATTCTGTAATTGCAAGGTCAATGGCTTTCTTTTTATCAGACATATTAACCATAGAATTGACTCTATCGGATAATTTAGTAACAACCTCGTCTGCTTGAGCAGATGTGGTTTGTTCGAATGTGCCCATTATTTTTGACAGATAATCAACCGTACTCTTAGCACCGTCAACAATACCTTTGAAGAAATTACTTACTTCGCTTTTCCCATTCACTACATTGTTAATAAAACCATCAAAAGCTCCACTTAATTCTTCCCAGCTACCTTTCAATGTATTCGTATTTGTTTCTGCCATTGACAAGGCTGTTCCAGTTTCATTTAATTTGCCATTTAAACGGTCTACAACTTCAATCTGGTCTGTTAAAATCTTACCCACTGCCCAACTATCTTTACCAAATAATGCCATAGCCTTATCTGTTGTGTTGGTTTGTTTTGCAAGATTTTTCATTATATCTTTCAAAGACGTAAAACGTGGATTTAATTCTTTTTGTCCAGTTGCAGCCATTTGTGATAATACCATTTTTAGTTTTGTTCCAGCATCAACGCCTTCCATACCACCTGCTGCAAGTTGTTGTAATAATATATTTGTATCTTCGAAAGAATATCCCATTGCACGAGCGGCAGGGCCAACGTTCACCATAGCATCTGCAAGAGCATTAATTGGAGCAGTACCTTTTTGAGCTGATGTTGCAAATACGTCATTCACATAGGCGGCTCTATCTGCACTTAAACCAAATATATTCATGGCTTTTGTCAAAGCGTCTGCACTTTGAACTCCGTCCATGCCTGATGCTTTTGACATAATATCAACTTGCCTTGTCACTTCTGCAAGTGCATCAGCGTTCCCTAATAATTGCGGTGCTTTACTACCAACAATTGCCATTGATTTTAATATTTCTGTGCTTGATGTTCCGAATTGTTTTGATAATTGACCTGCTTTCATACCCATTGCATCTAAGTCTTTTCCTGTCAGTCCTGTAATGCTGGATAATTCCGCCATTGCTTGTTCGTGGTCGGCAATCATTTTAATAATTTTAGAACCCGCCATTGCAATACCAACACCTGCAAACATTCTTCTTATGTTACCACCAAATCGGCTTATGACTCCGTCGGTTTTTTTTGTTCTGGAGTTTATTAATTCTAATTTCTTACTGAAATTATCATGCAATGTTATAATATAACTTACCTGTTCGTCAGTCATTTGTTATTCGAGTTTTAAAGGCAATTGAGCCATATTTAACACTCCTATTTGTGAAAGATACACAACCTCATTCCAGTACTTTGCAAAATCGTCAATTGTTGTACACTCCTTATGTAAAAAGTACCGGATTAAAGCGTCCATTTGCCTGAATCCGATACCTTTTTTATTTATTTTATGAAATTTTATTTTTTTTTAAAATCATCTTGAAATGTCATCATATAATCGTCTGCAATTTGCAAACAAAGTTTTAATAACATACTTGGATTTTCTAAAATAACAGGGTCACAAGATTTCTTACAAGTGTCAAAAATACATTTACCCGCATCCAACCACCCCGCTTTGATGTTCTTTTTTTCCATTAATGCAGAAAAGGCAAAACTTAGCTCCTCAAATCGAGGTTCTTTAATTGTGCAGGATACTTCCTTTTCGTCAATTATTACAAAATATGTTTTTTCTTCTTGCATTTTTAGACGTATTTAATATGACTTGGCAATATGTTAAATGTTCTACAGATTTGAGTGTCACCACTTGATGTCTCAACACCGTCGTCAAGGAATTCAACGTTCTTTAATGTGTGAACTGCGATTTTTCCAACTACTCCATGAACCACTACAATGTCAAACATGTCAATCTTTAACAAACTACCTGTCGGAGATGCGGCACGAATCCTTTCTACCTCCTCCATTGGTAACTCAAGACTTCCTTTGCAAGTTACTGGGCCACGGCCTCGTGAAACCGGAGCTTCACCTGTACCGTGGTTATTTGTTTTTTCCTGTTCTTCAGTGTAATTAATCGACTTCACGCCTTCAATAGGCACACCTAATATGGTCATTGTTATATGTACATAATCATACGACCTTCCGTTAATTAAAGGAACTGTATTCATTTTTTTATTGTGTTAATGTTAAGGCGAAGCCTATGTTTACGACTATTTCATTTGCAGAAGCTACAGGAACAATAGTTACTGCGACTACTAATTGCTCGGTAGATATTACATTTTGTGCCGGGTTAATAACTGCGGCACCTCCACTAATTTCTCCATCAGTTTCCATTTGTTCGGTAACACTATTGCATAAATTTGTAAATACTGCAATAGTTGTTTCACTAAGATATCCGGTTGTTTTGTCAGCGTACAAAGGACTTTTTAACGAAGGTAATAATTGAGTTCTGATACCTCTTACTGCCTTGTCCATTACTCGGCTCATTTCAAGTTTACAGTAGTCATTGGTTTGTGTTATTGCAGTCCATGAGTCCTGATAGTATGTTCCGGTAGTTCCAATATGGTGACGAAGGAAAATGTAATGTAAATTATTAACAGTTGTCATGAGAGAGGTTGACTGGGAATTGTAAAGGTCTCCAGTAACAAAGGCAGCGATGTCCATATTTGTTCCGACTGCAATGTTGAATTTCTGCACCCATCCCATATTTTCATGCACTTTACTAACAGAAACAACACCTAGAGCATTTCCGAGACATGAAATTGTATATCCACAGATACTTTGTAAGGCATAACCTGTCATAGTCCATTTTGTTGTGTCAAATGGATTGTTACCAGTTGAAGGAGCTTTACAAATATAACTTTTATTAGAGTGGATGATTTTATCCCCTATAATATAAGCCTTAGTATTAGAGTAGGCTAATTGATGCCAGTTACCGTCTGAACCTATAACAACAGAAACTCTGTTGCAAGTAAGGGTTGATAAATCAGATAATGTTGCAAGTGTTTTTCCAGTGCAATCAATGTGCATTAATGCAGAACATGGCTTGTGGCCTGTTTCTAACGTTGTTAATATTGCCTGTGTTAATGTGATTGCTCCTGTTGTTATAACTTCACTTTGTACGAAAATACCATACTGACGAATTTCACCTGCTGCAAAGTTTTGCATCAAGGCAATTCCAGTTCCATCATAAGATACTGTTGGTGTGGTGTAAATGCCTACATATAATTTTCCGTTTGGTTGCATACGGAAATACTCAGAAATATGATAGTGCATTACTGCTTTAAAATCGCCAATACCGCCTGTAAACTGTGTTACGGTTGCAGCTCCTGTTCCTGATGCAACATAGGTTAAATGTGAGCCTGCATTTACGGCAACTCCTAGTCCTGTTGGTGCAGTTAAAAGAACATTTGCTGTTGCTCCTGCTGCACTATAACCATGCACAGCAGTTAAAGCATTTATTGCTGTTCTTAATCCTGCTGCAATTAAATCAACAGTATCAGCGACAGCCATAGTATAGCTTCCAAGTATAGCGCCGTCCATAATAACAGAACAAATATCTCCTGCTGTTCCTGTAGCAGTTATAAGAAAATTTCCGCCTGTTGGTTTTACTTCACCAGCAAATGTGTTAATAATACCAAGATTTTCTGCATCACCAATAGAATACAATGTTTTTATTCTGTCGGTTGTTGTGAATCCAGTAGGAAGTTCAAGGTCGGCTGTATAAAATAAGAACCCGGAAACATGGTCGTAGTTAGGTAACGGCCTTCCGGTTCCTGATTGATTTCTATTAAATCTTACATCGGCTAAATTGCTCATTTGATATTTTTTATAATATTATTTTTTACCTTTTTTCGGTTTTGACATTTCAGTAGAGCATTCTATAATTTTATCCTTTGGATATTGCTGGTCGGGATTTATTAAAGACGCTTTGTCATAGTTTTTCATAGCATTTTCGAAATCATTTTTAGCAAATAATTCGTCTGCTTTTTGAATGGTGTCGTTATATTCTTTTTCGGCTGTATCTTTTATTTCCTTTTCAGCATCTTCTTTTAATTTAGATTCAGCCTTCAATAATAATTCGTTGATTTTTGTAATCATGTTCTGTGCAGTAGCATCGTTTGGTTTAAGAGTAAGAATTAAATCACATGCTTTTCTTGCATCTTCATATTTTTCTTTACCAAAGGCTTCCTCCGCTTTTTTGACAGACTTATTATATACTTCCAAATCTTTTTGTGCTTTTTCAGCATCAATTTCTTTCTGTAAGTTTTCCGACGTGTTTTGTTTTTCGGCGGCTGAAATAGCATCTTCCCTTTTTATAGTAAAGATTCTTTCCGACATATTACCTACATGAGACTTTGCGAAATGAGCATGTGTAGGCCAAAAATATTGTCCGTCGTCTGTTGCAAGAATACTTTCATTGTCATTGTTCTCAAAATAAGGGATTGCTCCGATAGTTAATTGTTCTATTGTTATCATAATAATAATTTTTAATTGTTAAACGTTAAAAAAAGCTGCCATTTTGACAGCTCTTTTTGTATTATTAGGACTGAACAAAAGTAACTATACCATTCATTGCTGTGGTTGATTTTGCAGAACCATGATTTACTTCTGCTGATAACACATCACCAAAGAATGTTGGGTCGTCTTGTCTGTAGTATGTTTTAACACTTCCAAGAGCATTACAAACAAAGTCTTGATGCCAACCTACTGCACCAAATCTATCAGTAGCAACTGCTGCTGCTCCAACTGCGTTTGGTGTTACAGCAGCATTTTTATATACTGTTACTACACCACGAGGAATGATGTTCCAACCATATACTTTAGAAACAACACCTAATGCCATGTCGGCATCTGTAATGCCTCTATTATAGTCCATGTTCAATAAGAATGCTTTGTGAGCTTCTACGAAAGACCAATACATTTTACTTGGGATTGCCAAATAACGGCCTTGCTGTGGAACTTCTTGTTCATCAAGTTTGGCTGCACCTTGTGACAAGTCAAGAGGTGTTAATAGCGTTCTATTACCAACTCCACTCGGAGGAGTGATGTTTGCTGTAGCTGCACCAGAACAAGCTATAATCTGATTGGTTGTTGTGGCAGCCCAAGAGATAAGAACTTCTTCTGCAATGCGACTATTAATTTTATTAATATGCTGGTTTAATACACTATTCCTTTTGTTATAAGATGCTTGAATAGCTTCAAGATTTGTAATAACAATCGGGTCAGTCGTATAGTTATTTAAGTCGTATGTTAAATCTGTATCCGTTCTTTGGGATATAGTTGCTGGCAATACGGCTCGATTCTTTTCAACATTACCTATACTTCCACCTTGTGGAACGTGAACAGTTTTATTATTCACAAAAGCATCATGGTTTACAGAATTTCGAATAAATCCAAAGACTTTAGAAAATAACTGTTCCTGCACATCTCGTGTCCATGCTTCAGTTTGAAAGGCCATTCCGAACACTCCTGACGGCATATGAGTAAACATACTGACGCCAATCAAGGGAAAAATTGTAGCTGCTGGAGATACTTCAATTGTTGCGGCCAATACTCCGCCAAGTAAGGTGGAGAATAATATTGCCATTAAGAATTTTGCGATTTTCATTGTTTTAATTTTTATTTGTTTTTTAATTGTTTTTACTTTTTTTATGCGATTTTTTCCCATGAAATAACAATAGTTCCAGTTGCAGTCAAAGTTGCTGACGCAGCAGCCCAACCATCGGCGACATTAAGGTATAAATCTTTTACATCACCAGTGGCATTTAATGCAATCCCAGTTAACACACCGGCAGTTGGAACAGTCATTGCAACTTTAGCAGTTCCAGTACAATTTGTGACCGTCTGTCCTGTTATGTAATCTTCAAATGTAGCTGTTCCACCTAATACAGCGACAGCACCAACAGCAACTACAGAGCCCAAACCTAAATCTGGAGTATCTGCTGCAACACCTGCATCACCAGTCAATCCAATACTCATGCGAGCAACTTTATGTATATGTACACCAGCAGGGAAGGCAGCAATTTTTACACCTATTGCTTCATTGGCTGCGGCTGCAATTGCTCCAATGTTTTTAGCGGCTAATGTTAGTACTGTAGTAATATGTGTTCCGTCACCATAATCAACAGCAGTGACTCCTGCTTCAGGTGTTATAACAGAACCTGCTGTGGTATTTTTAATTCTTCCAGTTCTTGCAGTTGTTCCTGCCAATAAGGCTGCGGTTGCTGCTTGAGCTGCTGCAATGTTTATTGCAGTTCCAGCTGAATCAACCTGAATAAAATCAGTTCCGTCATGTTGAAATACTAATGCGGTTGTTAAACCTGCGCCCATTGTGTGAGCAGGAGTTCCAGTATGAAATCCAGTTCCAAATGTTACAACACGACCAGCTCCATCGTCAGTTAAAATAAGAGCAATTTCTGCTCCGCCTTGAACTTCGGAATCAATTGTTAAATTAATAGTAGCCGGGCCTGTTAAGGTGCCGGGAGTAATAACAGTTTCTGAATTTGTTATGGTTACTGCAATCGTAGCTCCATAAACAGGTGTTTGCAATTCTGCTCCACCGAAAGGACTTCTAATAGTATTTCCCATTTTATTTGATTTTTATAGTTTGCTAATTGTTTGAATTGGTTATTCTACGTATTCTTTTTCGTATTCTTTCTTATACATTTCTTTGTATAAGGGAAGATTGTCGGCTTTAATTTTATTAAGACCTGCTTCATCTTTCTTTTCCCAGTCACGGAGTGTCCAGTCTTTACGGTCAGCAGGAATACCTGTGTTAGTTTCAGTGATTTTGTCAGTGATTTTTGCACCCGGAATGGCAATTAACTTCATTGTGTTTTCTGCCGTTGCAGAATCTTCACCAAACAATGTGATAAAGTGTGCTTTTTCAGACTCACGAATTTTTCCGTCTTTTACTGCTTGGTCTACAATAGTAAGAACTTTTGCAACATTTTCTGCCTTTTGTTTGTCGGTAAATACTTTAATCTTACCGTCAGAAATAACCTTTTCGTCTGTCAAGGTTTTGTTTGCAGCTTTTAAAGTTGCGTTTTCGGTTGTTACATCTGACAAATCCTTTTCAATTTTTTTAATTGCATCAAGGATTTGTGTTTCATTAGCTGCTTCAGCTAAATTAAGGTGACCTAATAATAGTTTCATATTTGAATTTTGATTAGTAATTACTTCCTCTTCAATTAATGTTTGGAATCCTACATTTACACAATAATTCATAATTTCCATCGGTGTCATGTTTTCTTTTCTTGCCTTTTTGTTATTTGTTTTAATAACCTTGTCAGCAAATCCATTAGAAACCCATGCGTCCCCAAGAAACCATGTTTCTTTTGTCATTAATGATTTTATTTCGTCTATTATTTTTCCTGTAACATTGACAAATATTGTTGCGATACTTTCTTTAATGGCAAGTAATGCGGTTTTAATCTTCTCGTCTTTTGTTGTTTCAATAGTATCTCCGCCCATGCTAGGGTCGTGAATCATACCCATACCATAATCAACAATTTTACGATTTCCTTTTGTGCCTGTTGCTGCAATCCATCCTGCTGCTGAACCTGCTAACCCTGTAACAATAGTTTCAATCACTGCCTGACTGTTAATATTAGCATCAACAATATCATAAGCGTCTACAACATTTCCACCGGGTGAATTTATTCTTTCAGTAATTTTTTTAGCTCCAATAGTATTAAGATAGCGAATTTCTTTTGCTATTTCCTTGCCATTAACACTCCATCCAATCTCCCCGGAAAGAATTATTTCATATTCATTTTCGCCTATCTTATTGAAAAACTTTAACATAGTACACTAATGTGATTGAATGTTCGGTTAGGTAAATTAAATACAATATTTGACTGATTCCAATAGTGTGTGACTTATTGATTTGCGTGTTGCGATTTATTCAGACAAATCAACTTTTAAATCTCTGTATATTGCATGTACTGAGATAAATAACTCCTCTGATAATTTTTTTATCATTTTAGCTCGGTGCTTTACGCCAACCATTCTTTGCTGAACATATATGGCACGTTTTCTCTTGAGTTCTTTTTCGTTTATACTTGTCATGCGTCTACGGTCATATTTAATGTTAATTGTATCTTGTTATCATCACCGCCTGTTGCATCAACAACATTTTTATTCTCAAATGTTTCTTGCACTTGACATGTGTAATCAACTTCATGAATAATTATATTGTTATGGTCTTCGTCCAGTCTTTCATTGCTTCTTACAAGAGGAGTAACGAATGCACTAATATCAAGCAAGTGGAATTTTTCTATAATGACATCCAACGATTCATCCAATTCATCATATGCAGTACTTTCATCCGTGTACTTTTCAAATACACAATGTAAAGTCATGGTGCATATTCCTATTTGCTTATTGTATTGGTTTGCGTTGTCGGGTTTTATGCCTGTAGTATTCCAATTTATTGCCATTTGTACAAATACAGCCGGGCGTGCAAATGAGATTTCCTGACCCTCTTTCACAATTTGATTATTCCATCGTGCGTAATGTTGTATGGTTCCTGAGTTTTTTAACTCAAGCAATTTACTTTTCATTACCGTCCAAATATCTTTTTTTACACTCATTTCATTATAAGTTTCATTTCCATTTTAATCAACCACAGTATTCTTTTTCTTAATTTTGCTGACTTGCCAATAAATTCACGTTTTGGCATTGTAAAGTCGTATTTTCCCCATGCTCTGCCCTTTAATCCAAAGTTGTGTATTGAAACATATTTTAAACCGACTGAGCCTATAACAATACCACTCCATGTTTTTTTTATTATGCGAATACTTCTTTTTAATGCTCCTGATTTTACAAGTATATTTGACGAATTACTTTTAGAAACTTTACCACTTCTTGTTTTTCTTGTGTATTCTCTAGGCTTCCAACCACCCTCACTTGCATCAGTCTGTCCACCTTGTGAAACAAATCCCTCTTTGAAATGATTTACTGCTTCGTTACCTATTATTAAAGGCATGTTTATTTTAGCTGCCTGTAATTTTCGCAGATTCTGTTTGAATTTCCAATCACCTATTTTTTTTATTCCGCTCATGGTTTTGGAATTTCAAGGCCGAAATTATTTTGCTTTTTACTCTCGTATTTCTCACCTACTTTAAAATATGGGTGAGCGTCCTTGCCGGCTTCTTTAAATAACATTTTACTGGTTCCGGGATTATTTCGAAACATAGGTTCTACTTCGTTTTTTAATTCTTCCCTTTTCGCTGGTGTTAATGTGGTTTGTTTTCCAGAACGAACTTGAATCACTTCACATCGGCATCTCCACCCGTTGGGAGGCATATTACTATTCCAGAAAGAATCATTGACAGGTAACAATATTCCATTCATTGAAGCATGTTCCGGCCTTGTGTTACTGTCCATGACAGCTTGATATTCTAAATAGGGCAATGTGCCTGCGTCTGCTTCGTATTGCTGCCATTTTGCAGCAGAATCAGCCAGCGATATAGTTGTGTTGTATTCTGCATCAAGCCAATTAACATTATAGATATCATATAATTTTCTTGCATCTGGTAAGAACTCACTAAAGGAACGAATATATCCTTTACTGTCCATCGTTAGTGCCTGAGTGTCTTTAATGTTTTGAAATGTTTTAGCTCCAGAAAAACGATAAGCATTTGTGCGAAGTGAATTTAATAATTCGTATGCAGGTGCTTCAATGCTTTTACTTTTTAAGGTTTGTCCGAATCCTTGATATAATGCTGCCTGAAGTTTCTTACCAGTCATTAAAAATAAATCAACAGGTAAATCGTCTAAAGAGATTTTACCCCTGTAAACATCATTTAATAGTTTGTTTATTTCTTTCTCTGATAACATTATGGTAAACTATCAGTATTAATATTTAAGTTTCCTAATCCAAATGTTCCATCATTTACAAATCCTCTATATGTTGTGTCACAAGAATTAATAATTAAAGTGTCTGTGCCTCCTATATAAGTTCCTGCCTTTAATTTTTGAATCAACAGACCTGGTTTAATAATGACATTTTGCATGTTTCCTTTTAAAATAATATTTTCTTCAATGAAACTATAAGAATTCAACCATCCATAATTTCCGTCCATACATGTGGTATTCTCTTTTTTACAAGAAAATAATGCACAAATAAATATGATTATTATTTTATTCCTCATATATAATATATATTAATCCACGGTTGAAAGATGTGGAATTAAAATTTGCGATGTCAAAATTACCCCCTGTTTTTCTATTGTTATAAATATGAGTATCGTCCCAAATAATAACGCCATCAACTACTCCGTCATTGGCTATTGCTGACTCCAAATTATAAGATAATCCTCCACTTGGAGCGTTCCTAAATATTTTAGTTCTGACATCAATTATTTTACTTCCTGTTAATCCATGTGCTACATCAACATTTGTCGTTGCATCCATATTCCAGTCTCCTAACTCAATTATTTTAGTTAGTGTTCTTTTATATGTTGTTATGCCAGCAGCATCCTTATACGGTGTTGTCAGTAATGCTTTTGAAGCAGACTTTACATACCAAACTCCACCTTGACTATAAATTAATTTCATTATTGTTCCAGCCGTGGCAATACATTTTAATCCTTTAAATCCATTTATTTCTCCGGCAGCCGTGCCTACATTTATAATTATTGGGTCTGATGTAGAATCAATCTTAATATATATTTCTTCGCCCTCTACCTTTGTGCTGGTGTCAATAATACCACTTAATTCTACATGAGTAGAACCATCGCTTTTAATATTATAGATATTTCCGTTGTTGGGTGTTATAGTAATTAATTTTGATGCTGTTAATGTTATAGTTGTTACATTAAGATAATTTTCTCCTCGACCTTTTAGTCGTGGCATAGTAGCAAATGCAACTGTTCCAACTACCGCAGACACAGTTGCTCTGTCTTTTTGATAGGTGTCGTGTCCTGTGGGCGGTGTGTTATCTTCAAATACCTTTAATCCGTCTGCATGATATGTTGTGACTTTTGCAAAATGTGTATTTGCTCCAAAGGCATGTAAGTCTACAAATAACAATTCACCGTCAAGCATAACAAGGCCTGCTGTAATGTCGGTTCCGCTTACTTCACAACCATATATGATAAAGTTGTTTCCGAAACGGCGAAGCATGGAATTTAATACTTGGTAAATTCCGCCTGTATATGTATCTTGGCCAAATATAAAGCGGAAGTCGTTTAAGTTTAAAGGAAGTCCGCCAAGTTCTGTGGTTTTAAATAAGTTCATTTTGTTATTATTAATAAGTTGCTATTAAATACCTTTTACCTGCCAGTTTATATTGGTTTATTCTCGCTGTTAATAACGGCACCATTGCAGTTGTATAATCAGCGACAGGAACAAGTACAATAAAATCATATGTTCCTACTTCACTTGTATTATATAAATAAACAGGTATATTTTCTGATAAATTATACACATAAATAGGTGGTAATCCTTCTGATTTGTTATAGACATATTTTATGCTTGAACTTGCTGTGTCTAATATCCACATACCGCCAAGCGAGTGCCATGTTTCTCCTGTTAAGAAATTTGGGTCAGCCAGTGTTGGGTAATAAATACTATTTAGATATTTTTCTAAATAAATTATTTGTCCATTAAATCTTAAAAAATTATGTATGTAGGAATACCACTGATAAAATGCTTTATTGATTTGTCCGAAACTAAATACTGGTTTCGTAACATCATTGTGAAGTGTTTCCAAAGGCTTTATAAAAGCATAAACCCAATTTTTTAAATTGTCTTTCCGTAAAAAATGCGGAAGTATATTTACGGCTATATTTTTATAGTTTATCAGTAAATTCATTAGCCGGGTATGTAAGTTATTTGACTACTTAATGGAAACGCTGGGTCAATTAACATATAACCCGAATAAGCAACATAACTATCCGTTGTTGTGGCAAGAATATCTGTGTATATTGTTGCTCCATTTGCTTTTCCTTCTGCTACTTCACATACAGCCGTTAGAATTCCATTTACTGCTTGAATTGCATCTGTTAGGGCAGGCATTTTCAACGTAGCATTAAAGGGTAATGCCTGAATATAATTATTTATAGCTTCTACAACTGGATATGTTGTTCCATCTGCTAATAATAAACCTGTTGCTCCAATTACTAGAGGGTCATATTCAATTGTGTACTGTATTTTTAGTAAGTCGTGAGCCCAATTTATTACCGTAACATTAACTCCAGCAAATTTTTTTGTATTGATGTAAGAAGTAAAAGATAGTAATTGAGCAGCTGTAATGGGCGCAAATGCTCCTAATGTTCCGCCTGCAATCTTCAATATTACATTTGTATTCACTTCAATGCAGGCTGCCTGAGTAACTATTTTAGAATTTTCGGCTGCAAGGCTTGTGGTGTCTGCATAAATGTATTTTTCACCATCCCATGTTAATCCATATCCGTCTTGAAATAACATAGCTTGATTTCTATACCAGCGTGTTGTTCCGGGGATGATTTCTTGAACCCTTGCTTCTATTTCAATAACATGTTGGTCAAATATTTGTTCGTGCGTCCAAACCAAGAAAGCCATTAACCAACATAAAAGTCTCCAGATTGCAACCTTTGAAGTACTGCTTAAATCTGCAAGAAATGTCTGAGCAGTATCTGGATTAGGTATAAGACTATTAAGAGAAGTAAATGTCTGCTTCTCTGTAATTATTTCGTTGTATATTGTTTGGATTGTTCTTGACATTACTCAACTTTTTTAAAGTAATTAGCATAAAGAGCATTGACTTCTTTAATTATGTTATTAGGTTCTTTTTGTCCGGGCACAATAGGAACACCTACACCTGCAATATCTATTCCAATATAACCTTCCACAAATACAGGGTCAATAATAAATCCGGCTACTGTTAATTCTTTGACTGCTGTTATTTTTTGCAGTTTAATTTCCATACTTTCATAATTCACATGCTCGAATTTTAATCCGGCCGGAATTAGTCTATGAAATTCTAAGATTGGTAACACTTCACTATTCATTACACCTTGTTCGAAGTGTTGGTCGGCCTGTAGATAGACATCAAGAACTCTTTCATGTACTTCCGCCTGACTTCTACTGGAACCGTTGTCGGTAGTCATTGTCTGACCAAGAATAATTTTACTGATTTCGGAGTTATTAAATTCCGCCATACTTTTATATATAGCATTGCCTGATGTTCCATTGTTCTGAATGAACTCGATTGTGTCTTTAGAATCAAATGTTGCCCATGCAGCTGATGTCATATTTGCTAACATGGTGGACATATTTGCTTTTCTTGCTTTGTCAGCTATGTCTGTCTTTCCCAGACGTACAGGCATTCCAAATAATTCCAAGTAACGAGCCCAGAATCCGAGTGAATTCTTTTTCCAAATTGCATGAGGTGCAACTTGAGTTAATAGTCCAAACTCTCCAGTATCTGCCCAAATACACCAATATTGATATGGTTTTTCTTTAAACTTTATTAATTCATCGGCAGCATACGAACCAGTAGTCGGATTTAGACCTTTGTATTTTGCAATGACATTCTGTCTCGGAACAATAGTTATATCAGTGAATTGGTCGTTTATTATTGGCCCAAGTTGTATAAGAGAAAAGCCGTAATATTGTGCCTCGTTAATATATTTTCTTATATCTTGAAACCATTTACGGTCAATTAAAGCAGTTGCCTCTTTGTTAATATCACCATTAGCATCTTTTAAAACCCATTTAGTTGCTAGCAACTTGTTTATTCTTGTTCCAATCACTGCGGTAACCTGTGCGTCCAGTCGTGCTTCATTGAATATTCTAATTAGTGCTGAACAGTCTGGGTTTGGAACCATCTCTGCGGATATTAATGCGTCCCTCCATTTCTTAATGTTCTCAGTTTCCCGATATAGCTGTTGTTCTGTGACTAAATTTTCAATTCGTTCACGCTCGTTTTGTTTCTTGTCAACGTTTGTGATTTTCCCTATTTCAATATTTGTCCAAGGTATTTTCATTAGTATGCGGGTGTATCGTTACCGAATTCAATATTTTGTCCGTCTTCTTTGTTAGCTCTCAATGGTAAATCTACCATAATTAATCCTTTTGCAACTTTATTCAACCACGACACAGCGTCGTCATACGCTTTAACTCTTAATTCTGGAATGTTACGAGGATTAATTCTTTTGTGAAGCTCATTTAAGGCAACATCCATAACACATGTCTTGATTTTAGCATTACGATTATCGCCTTCAATGTACGCCTTTGTCATTTCAATAGTCCATTCTGTTCCTGTCGTTATAAAATTAACAACAGAACACCAGCCCGACAATGTGGACGACGGAGAAACCGTGACGGCTATTGGATATTCTATTCCTGATTCATCGAATGTAATTGTAGTGATTGCGTTTGTTTCATTTGTCGAATCTGCTGCGGTTGGATATATAACTATTGTTCCGACTGCTTTTTTCTTCAAGTATAATATTTTACTTGAAACATCCCAGCCTGATATTTCATTTAGATTACGAAGGTAGGATTGTTCTGTGTAAGTTGCTTGCCATTCGTCCGGGTACTGATTAAAAACTGATTGAGTAACATAATACAATGTATTTTCTGCGCAAATTAAAGTCCACTTTACAGAATTCCATGCCGTAGCTGTGACTGGAGCAATACATTTATAAATATTACCAGCATATACAACTCTGTCAGATATTTCGTATGCTTTTGTAACAGAAAAAACTGGTTCTGTATATTCAACAAGGTCTCCGGGAATGAATTGTTCTTCACTAACTAATTTCAACCAGTGCGATGCGTTCCATGCTTCAGGAACTGTAATTATTGTTGTGCATTTATATATATTGTTACCATATGCAACCCTTTCAGACAATGCGTAGGTTGATGCTGGAGAATATGTTCCCGGCGTTGTGCGTGTTACTGCTCTGAAAGGCAATACATCTTTAAATATTAATTCGGTGGCGTATCTGTGTCTTAGATAGCTACTCACCTCCTCTATTGCTGTAGCTTCTGACTCCTGTCTAATTTTGTTATTGCCTTGAATTACAGTGAGATTCTCTTGCTGTATTATGCTTGAATAATCATATAGGCGCAGGTAAGACATACTCGTATATATTTTAGACAAATATAATACGAAAAATATGTTTTACAACACTTTTACAAATATATTTTTATTCCTTTTTTGAAATCGAATGCAGTACTTGTTTACATTCGATTTCATTTAATGTGTTTTTTACGTCGTAATGTACTTTAAAACGCTTTACAGACTTTTTAATTCTGCCGTCATGTAAAAGTACTTTTATGCTTTTGCGAATGGCTACGTTAGAATAGCCACTAAAATAAATAATTTCTTTTTTTGTAATACCTGGATTATTTCGAATCAAGGCAAGAACTAGACTTTCAAGAGCTGTCATTTTATTTATTTTAATGTTGCTAAAATATTGTTGTTAATTAATATAGGTAAAGGTAATACGACGGTATGTCCAAAAAAAATACTAAAGAACATGTTTTTGTGATTATTTTTATGTTATTCAACATCTTTTAATACTGATTTTGTCCAGTAGAACCTATCTCAATGTCTTGATAGTTACTGCCTCCCTTGTTTTGGTACTGGTTAAATTCAGTATATAAAAATTCGCATATGAAATCCTTCTTAGTGTCCGAAAAATGTCCATTCAACTCGTATGAATATTTGAGTAATTTATCTGTATATTTTTTCTTCAACATACCGCCCTCTGCATTTGTCTTGACATCAATATAGTCTGATATGGACGTTCTGCAATGTTCTGAAATCTCTATCGTCCAGCCTTGCCAAGAATTATAGAGCGCATTAATAAACTCCCCTTTCATTGCTACAGAAGTATTCGGAGAAACTCTGTCACGGACTTGATACTTCTCTTTTATTTGTTCTTCAAACAGGTCATAGAAAGAACGTTTCTTTTCGTCAATAGTGTTGGCATTTTTAGTACTATAGTCACCATATATAAATACTACGTCGTCATAACCTATTGACTGTAAATAGTGCAATGCTTTCTGCCCTGCTCTGGATGCCGTATTGTTCGGGTCTTCACATTTGATTTCATGAACTTGTCTTATTATTTTCTGCTCTAAAAAGCCTTGCCAAAAGGATATAGCAATATATGGATGAACGTTGTTATCAATTGATACATGTATCGTAGTTGTTTTTTCATATCTAACAGGCCGTACATGTTTATTAATGTCAAATGCTCTCCAAAATTCGTTTCCGGTTTTAACTGTTCCAAATTCTCCTTTACCATAAACCATATAGTCATATTCACTATGCTTTTGCATCCATTCAAATTCCTTTAAAGTATTTTCGTCAACCATTCCATAGCCTTCAACAGGATGTCCAACAATCCAGTAATTATCTTTGTATGTTGTTTTAATTAACACAGTATTTCCGGCGGTATTTATCTTCACATAAGAGTCATGGCCGAGTTGAGAAATTCCTTCTGCCTCTTCAACAAATGTTGGTAAATCAATCCAAGTATCTTTTTCAATTACTTCAGTATTTAACCACATTTGTTCCGAAATAGGATTGCAATCTGTAATACAAGTCTGTCCAAATATACCTCGCATCCTTCGTTTGATTTCCTTGAAGTCTGTGAAGAGAAATTTACTGAGTTCATTTAGAAAAATGTATTTAAACTGCGAAAGTCCTTTTGCCTTTTCTGGGTCGTCCAGTCCACCGAATTTGATTTGATACTTTGTTCCACGATTAATCCACTTGTCAAGTATTTTAAAGACTGGTATGAATTCGTTTAATTTACCAACAATATATTCAAAGTCCTTGTAAACAGTGTCCCACAATGTTGTTGACTCCTTACGAAATACTTTAACATTTACATCTTCCGTCAATATTGTTTCGGATAAAACCTGAGTAATAGTGTGAGTTTTACCTGCACTTGACCCGCCTATTACGTGAATATAGCGAATAGAAGGGTCGGTAATGTATTTTTTTAAATGCCAGTATAAAGGGTTATAACAATTTTTATCAAATTCAATTGTCATTTTTCTTATAGTTGTGGACTTTTACGTTGTGATTGAATGAATCTTGCAAAGACTTTGCATTGCTTCTGGCATCGTATATAGTGTTTCGAATAAATATGTTAATGTCTTTTATCTCCGGGTAATCCAGGCACATGCCATATAATAAATCAATATTTATTTTAGACTCGTGGTATTCTCTTGCAATACCTTTGACAATTTGTTGTCTTGACATTTTTGTACTGTCTTTAGCAACAATAAACAATTCATTCTTCTTAGTTGTCATGTGTACTGGAACATTATTTCCGAATGTTTCTACACCAAGCCAAATGCGACCTGTAAGCAATATTTTTAAACGTTCTGTGAAGGTAGCATTCCAACATGTGATGGTATTTTTCCGATTGTTATTAACGACTAAGCAAGGAATTTGACTTCCGTCCTTTGTATTTTCAATAATCGTAGAACATTCTTTGAATTTAATTGTTTTCATTTTCTTTTGGCTTTTAAATATTGCATATAACTGGTCTTTTGTAAAACGTCCAACATTTTTACATCAACAATTCCTACCACTTCAATATTGATTGTAGAAGGTTTAAGTCGCCTAATGCCGTAAAATAGTTGTCCGCCCTTTGCAATGAAAGTTTTTAGTAATTCCAACTCGTCAGGAGTCAACTCTGTCTTATACATCATCTGTATAATTTTTTGTTAATACAACAATGTTTATATTTTTCACCGGAACCACATGGACAAAGGTCATTTCTTTGTGGCTTCTTTGTTACTGTGATTGGAAGTTGATGGCGACCACCTAAGTTTCTTCTTGATTTTTTCATCTTTATTTAAGGGTTATGTTATCAAATGTCTTTCCGTCACTTTGCATGATGTAGTATTGTGACTTTTTATACAATGGTATTATAGATTGTCCTTCGTTAAATGATACGAATCCATAAATATCTTTCAATTCTTCTGGTGTTTCGAATTTTAATATTTTAGTTCCAATGTTCGAGAACTCCTTTTTGTTTTTTTCTTCTAAAACCAAAACATAATTTTCATTCAAATTTGTGTTGATTTCTAATTTGTCGGAATTAATTCTTCTTAATGTATACATATTTTTATTTATTTATATTTTGGCTACTCTGTTGAAGGTTTTCGCCTGTCCCTTTATTTATATGATATTTTAATTGTTCCACTTAAATTTAATTTGGTTTCAAACTTTTCAGCAGCATCATAGCCAAGTGTCTTTTTTATTTCTTTCATTGCTTCAATGCGACTGTAAAATTTTATTTTTACAAATTCCACTTCAATGTCTTTTTTCTTTGATTGGTCAAACACTTTACGAGTAGACGTTGATACCTCTTGAATACATGCTCTTAATGCCGGAGTTAATTCACTTAATTCTTTTCTTGTTATCCATGAATCATACATTTCGGTAGTGTCCGTGAGTGCTAAAACCATTAATTCTTCAACGATTCTTAGCTTTGAAATTCCACATGCTTCTTCTAAATTATCGCGTAAATATTTTATATATTCCTGAACCTTAGTATTACTTAGTAATTTACTTGCATTTACATCGGCCGTTTCATTTGTATTATTTGGATATGCCGCATGGTATGACCTTCTACCATTCCAGTCCCTAACATACTCACGGCAGAAGGCTTTCTGCTTATCATTCAAGTCGGCGATTATCTCTTCCGCCTCCTTTAAAACTTCTTTCGGTAAGTCGAGTTTTGTTTTCCTTTTCATTATTTTTCTTTTTTACCTACCCAAATACTTGCAATTATTTTGGTTGAATTTATTTCGTCTTTTTTAATCTCGTTAAATTCTATATAACCGTCTTTAATTAATATTTTAATCACATCCTTTGCGATGGTTTCTTTTAAGTGATTTCTTTGTTCCTCATTTATTAATTCAAATGCTGTGTTTCTTACTGTATTTGAAGACATATATTGTTTAAATTTTAATGTTGATTCAATGTACAGATAAGAACTTGCTTGATTGTAAGAAGAAAGTAATCTTTTTTCTGATAAGTTACTTACTATTCTAAGACTTAATAAATATTTCAATATTTTTTTTATTGTCATTTGCGCTTTTGTTTCTGTTTATGAGCATAACAACCCTTTTTAGAACAGTTAGTTGAATAATTAAAATAATCACATGTGCCATTTCCTAAGCTATCTTCATTCAATATGAGAGAACAACTTCCGCAACTTGCATTCTTTTTTGGTTTTTTTTGTGCTTTCACTTTCTTAATAGTTTCGCCTTATAATAGTAGAAGTAAATTATCCACCAGTTAATCTTTTTTATACGGAGTGAATTATGGTTTTGTTTTAACTGCATATTTTTTTTCTATCATAATTTCAATTTTAGCGGCATGCGATACGCTGAATTTTCCTCCAAGCCTCTTCACTTGCTTTTGTACTTCCAGAATTGTATCGACAGTTCTGTTGTTAGTTGCTATTCCTGTCAAGCCTAATGCAATTCTAAGAATGTTTGTTTCTTCTGATTTTTTCATTTTTCATCTTTAAAGGACAAACAAAAGGACAGCGAAAATATTCAGTTGTAACTTTATAAATTCGCTTTATGGTAAGCATTTTTCCATTAGTCCCTTTGTCTGTATTTGTTGAATAATGTTAGTATCCGTTTCCGTATCCGTTTCCGTTTCCGTTTATTTCTATTTCATTAATATTTGTTTCCATTTTTTTTAATTTTAATTTTTTAGTTTTTAAATTTCAATAATTGTGAATTCCTTTTCTAAGGGTTTTAATTCTTGGTCGATAATGTTATCCCTGACTCTGTTGATTAAATCACAAAGGTCTGGGCTTAATAACGAACAGTTGAAGTTGTTTGCGTTAATAATAATTTCAACAGCAATTTTTTCCTTAGGCATTCCAAGAAATACTTGAATGTTTAATTTAAACGATTCAGGTATATTACTATTGACTGTTTGTTCCTGCAGGTTTCTTACGCTGCCTCTGTCGTTGTTTTTACTTTCAAGAATAGTATTGACTTTGGCTTCGAAGTTTTTTAAGTCCGAAACAAGTTTCATTGCAATTTCCGGCTTTTCAAAGAAATGGCGATTCATTTTAATAAAGTTTGCCAGTTCTTCTGTGGTGTAATGTTTGTCGTTGTTAATGCCAAACTTTGTCATATCAGGATTGAGTTTTAAACTACCACTAATTTTATTAGTGTAATGATTGTTCTCGTCCTGCTCAAAAGATATTTTCATGTTTGCTCTGTCAACAATAATGTGACATTTTAACAGTTCCAAAGTGCTTCTTCTTTTTTCTATCCACTTTCTTACTGATGTGATTAGTCCGTTTATTTTTACGGGTACTGGTTCTTTTATCACCAGCGGCGAATCTTCTCTAAAGATATAGGTGCCGGGCTGACATCCTGTTTCCAATGCTTTAAGAGTTGTACTCTTATTTTTGCTTTTAATTTTGTCGTCTTCCATTTGATTTGTTTTTTTTGGTTATTATTCTGTTCCTGTTTGTTTGATTTGCAGTTTTAACTGCCGTTCTTCCGGTAACAATTTACGAAAATGTACAAGGTATCCTTGCTCGTTCCTGTATTCCATTGTACCATCTTCTTGATTTGCGAGTAAGAAGACTGATTCGGTTACGACTGCGGTTTTTAATTTAATACCTGAAAGTAGTTTGCTTGTTTCTTCTTTAATTGGTTTCATTACCGATTTGAATTGTTCTTTTATACCTTCCAATTCATCGTTGATTTCGCTTAAACGAATTGACTTTTGAGCAAAGTCATCTTTCATGTTTTCAAGTTCCGCAGAAGTGTATGGCCTGGAATAGCTAAATTCCTCACGTCGTTCTGCATTGTTCTGAAGTAGTTGAATACGCTCTGCCTGCGATACGTCTTTGAAGATAAATTCTTCTACTTTGATTTCATTTTGATTTTTTCCCATAATTTTTGTTTTAAATTAGACTTTAAATGTACTTTACTTTTTTGTATTATGCAAATTTATTTTAATATTTATTTCTTAGGTTTTCCATGAACACATATTTTAACAGCCTATTGACTTCTTCTCCTCTTACGCTGCAATTATTTAATATTTCATCGTAATTAATATGCTCGTAAATGCAGTTAATTGTAGAGTTTTTAGGTATTTTAAGTCCTGCTATAGTTTGAGGTTTTAATGCTATTTGTTTTCTAAAGGAAGGTTTTTTTGTACATAAAAGAAAATTAATATATTTCATTTTATATATTTTCACAAGCACCCAACTATTTGGGTCTACTTTAGGAATTTTTATTTTAATCAACTCGTTCGTTCTAAATCTTTTCTGATTGATAATATTACTTTTTGAATTTCCGATATGTTAATATTCTTTATTTCTTCTTCTTTTTCAACTGAAATATATTCTCCGGGCATTAGACTGGCACATTTATCGCCCATAAGTCTTTTAAATTTTATTTTAAAAAACACTTTACCTCCTCTCATTTCGCAGACATCAAGAATATAACCATGCTTCTCGCAAAATTTCTCTAAATGGATTCTTGTGTTATCAGCTATGTTTTTAATAACAGCCATTACTCCTCTTTGAATATTTCCCATCCTTCCTCCCATGCGTTACCTGAATGCCAGTACCAAAATTCTCCGGTTGTATTTAAAGGTAAACCTAATTCATCACATAGTCGTCCTTCTTTATTGTGAATAAATTCAGTTGCTTGAAAACTCTTGTGAGTTACTTTTTTTCCTGCTGCGATTGCTTCCTCTGCTTCTTGTCGTGTCATATGTTATTTATTTATAAATTCCTATTCTTTCGTTTAATTGTTCCCTTAATTCCATCCGTTCTTCTGGATTGTATATTTGTTCCCTGTCCTTTAATTCCTTTATAATAGTCCTAACAATAGGCATGACCTGTTGAATGTTTATTATAGACAAGTTGATTTCCGGTAATGCGTGAAGACTTTCAATAAATTCTAAATAATCCTTTCCATACACTTTTTCAATTCCTTGCTTGTAACGAATGCTATCTCCGCCCTTGTAACTGTTTGAATGCTCACTTTGAATATGAATGTTATGTAAGTTATAGCGGAGCGTAGAATTTGCACCTACAGCTATACAATGTCCTCCATTCATTTTTCCAACATAACTTCCGGTTGCAATACATGGTTGGCCATAATCAATGAGTCTGGCGATTTGATTAATTAATGGCTGTAAAGTGTTTTTCCATTGTCCAAGAGTTTTAATATTGTCCTTTTCAATCTTTCGATTCTTTCTTTGTGTTAATTGTTCCTTTTTAGCATCTTTCTCACGTTTTTTCTTTGCTTTTTCCAATGTTTCTTTCACGAATTTGTCACGGCATATTTCTTTACCGCAGTCCTTTTGATTAAAAAAGACTGGGATAAATTTACTGTGACAATATTTACAACGCTGTGCCATTTAATTTGTCGATAATGTTCCGAAACTTAAAGTATCATTAATATTAAAATTAAAGGCTCTTTGTTTTTTGGTTTTATTGGTATGTTGCTTTTGCTCTTCATCACTAAGCCCAATAAAATAAGTGACATCATTCAACAGTAGCTTTTGTTTATTGTATTCTTTCAGTACTTGAATGGCGTTCTTTGCTATATTGTAATTTCTGTCATTGATTGTATTTATTGTTCTATTGTCTTGTTTTAATCCAGTTACCCAAAACCCTGCTATAATACAACCTATAACAAGAGCGACTGATATATAGGAAAGAATATTGTTATTTTTTTCTTGTTCCTGTATTTTATATTGCCCGAATAACTCCATTGCTAAATATACTGATTTGTCATTCCACAATGGCTCACCTTGTACGACATATTCCCTGTAAGGTAAACTGTCGAGAATCTGTTCTTTTTTCTGTTGTTCTTTCATAATCGTTGTTATAAGTTATATTAAAAAGGAAGGTCGTCGCTTGGAGCACCCGATGGAATATTAATATCAACATTTACGTCAATAGGCTTTTCGTCTGTCGTTCCTTCCGAATCGCTTTTCTTACCAAGCAAGGTTATGTTTAAAGCGACTATTTCTGTCAAATAACGCTTTATTCCGTCTTTGTCGTCATAGCTTCGATTGCTTATTTCTCCTTCAATGTATAGTTGAGTGCCTTTGTGAACGTACTTTTCAACTACTCCGGCAAGACCTCTCCATGCTGTGATATTGTGCCACGTTGTTATTTTTTCATATTCACCCGATTGCTTTTTATAGCTTTTTGTGGTTGCTATTGAAAATGAAGCGACTTTTACTTCATTTGCAAGAACTTTTATTACGGGTTCTTTTCCACAATTTCCAATCAAAATAACTTTATTTATTGACATATATTTATTGTTTTAATTTTTGTATTTGTTCCTGCCATTTAATAAATGTAAGTTTTTCAACTCTATTTTTATTTGTCAAGCATAGATAAGCATAGTTGCATCATAATTTATACATCTTTCAATATAACTTGAAGTTCCTTGTTCTTTATACATTTTTTCACCCTTTTGATTTAACTCATTAACGGTTGATAATAGTACTGATTCTATTTCGGGTGTTATCTCTTTGTCAAAATATTTTTTTATTTCACATAGATAATGATGCTTCTGCTTGGGAGTTTCTCCCTTTAACAGTTCCATTATTTCATTCTCGTAATTTGTCATAATCGCTATGGTTTTATTGGTTTATAATTCTACGAATATACGACCTATTTTCTTTCCTTTTTTAACTAATTTTATGTTTAATAACTATTTTGCACGTTATTATGGAGTAAATTCCAATTCTCCTTGCTCGTTTGGTAATTTAACCACGATATTAAACCATTCGAATATCCAATTTCTGCATCTTTCACAAAACTCTTCAAATTCAACAGTTGTTAAATCTGCTGTGCTTTGACCTACTTGTTTTATTTCTCCAGTTGCTTCATTGACCCATTCCTTATAATTGCATTCGTCTTTGAGCTTTTCATGTGCTTTGGCGTGTGTTATCCACACTCCGTGAGTTTCAAACCAACCACGAATAAATGTTGAAACTATAATGTGATGATAATATCCGTTTTCTCCACGCCCTTCCTTTCCGTCTTCATTGATTGTATAGGTTGAGCGTTTTTTGTATAATTTTTCAACTGTGATTTTAAACTTACAGTCCCCTAATGCCGCCCATTGTTGCATAAATACATCCCTGTATGAAATGGAATGTTTTCCATTTTTCGTTGTTCCATATGTCTCAATTCTACGTGCCATTTGTTATCTGTTTTAATAAATTATCAAGTCCTCTGCCATCATTTATTGTTTTACCAGTAGCCCATCCGCTATAAGGATAATAGGAAATAATACTGCCTTTATATTCAAACATTAAACATGTTTTACTTATTACGGTAACATTATAACCAAGTTCTTGAATATTTTTTTTAGCGGTATTCATTCGAAACGGCTCTAATTTTTTTTGTCTTTCAATATTTAGTCTTGCCATTATTTTCTAAATTAAAACATTCATCCAGTTCGATTTGCGTACACCATTGCAGATAACTTACATCAACTTCAATAGGCATTCTTTGTCCGGCTAATTCTTTTGCCTTTTCTTTACCTAACCATTTCCTAATACCTTTTGTTGTGATGTACCAACCCTGACAACCGTTATCTTCTTTTATTGGCAAATATAACGGACTAATTCCACTAATATCGAACAAATATCCTTTTCTAAAGGCCAAAGTTTTACCGTTAAATGTAAAATGATTTGAATAAACTATTTTATAGTTGTCCGAATTTTGCATTTGATTATTAGTTGTTTGCAAAGGTCATTAGTTCTATACTATGTTATACACAAGCACTACATCAGTGTTCCAATTTAGTATTTGTGTAAAATAAAATTATTGAAGAATCCATCTCAATTCTCCACCACAAAGAGCAAAAACATATTCTAATGTAATTGTAGTATATTTTTCACATAATTGCTGATATGATACTTTATTTTGTTCTCTCAATTTTGGAAACCGCACAACAGTTGTTTGCTCCAATCCATTTTCAATAATATCATCAATTATTTCTTTTGCTCTTTGTTCTGCAAGTGTTTTGTCCATTGCATAAGCCAAATGTGTTTTGTGTAATTCTTCCCCAAACTCTTTAACATAAGAATTGAGATTTTTAATTTCTGCTACCATAATTTTATTTTATTTGTTTCAATTTAAGTTTCTACTAAATTAACCGTGCCAGTGTATAACAGCAAATATATTGCATTAAAACGACAATATATTTGCGACCGTTAGCAACAATATGGGCTTAGTTCGTACCTCGTTTGAAAGTTTATCGGTTAATCCCATAATTTTATTTTTTTTGCCCTCGCTCATTAGGTTTTTTCAAAACCGTTTGGATTGCAGTTTCGTAAGTAATTCCATTATTAGTTAATTTTATCATTTGCCCGTATCGTTTCGGTTCTCGTTCTTTTAACCGTTCAAATCTGCTTTCTTTTTCCAAATGGCAGCCAAATCCACAATAAGCACATCCAGTATTATTTTCCCCTTTGTCGTAAACATCGCAATAAGGAACATTATATCTCTTAATGTAATTCCAAACATCATCATCATTCCAAATGCTCAAAGGTCTGCTTACAGCCTTTTTACTATTCAAAATATTACACCCATATTGCAAATAGTTTCCTTTCCTTTGTTGGCTATTGTCTGCCATAATTCCAGTAATGGGATAAACATTATTTTGTTTTTGGTATTCGGCAAATGGTTTATGTTTCAATATTTCGCAACATTTATGAGTAATTTCAAAAACTTCATCTTTCAAAAAATACCATTTTTTAGCAAGTTTATAACTTTCGCATTTTTGCCCTTTAGAATTATATCCAGTCAAAACTAAGTTGCGAACTTTATCATTTTTTGGTGATGGGTATTTAATGTATTGTATTGCCTTTGCAACTTTTTTTGATATTAAAGGAAATCCATATTTTTCAACTGTTTGAGAAAATGTCATTTTGGGTCTTATTTCATCAACATTATCTGTTTGCCTCACAAACTTTAATATTTCCGAAAACTCATTCGTTGTGTTTACAAAAACTGCTTTAATGTTCGGGTACATTCTTCTTGCTAAATGTAATAAAACCGTACTGTCTTTTCCGCCTGAAAACATTACTACACATTTTCCATCTGTATAATTGTAGAACTGTTCTAATGTTCCTAAGCTATGGTCAATCTTTTGTTCAAGTGTCCATTTCTGCCGTTCGTGCAATTCTTCTGTCGTTATTTTCAAAATATTTTCCCTCCCTAAAAAAATAAAATTATTACTGTGTACCTCGTATTAGCGTTTGTAGGTAATTGACGCCCATACAGTTGCTAACATGTCCTATATGTCATGGCGAAAAGCCACGCCACATAGCCCTATTCGTTATGTTCAATTAAATATTTTAAATTAAATTTTCCCACCGCACAGTTTTTCGTAACAAAGTTTAATCACTTTAGCATCATACAAAGCATTGTGCTTCATCATATATTCCGATGTTTGGTTTTGTCCTTTGTCGTTGGTAATTTCAGCATACCTTTCTCTACTTATATCTGCATCAATTCCTTTGTGTTCAAATAGTGTGCATATATCAAATGGTATGTAGTAAACATTTTCAGGTATGCTAAATGCGTGTCCAAAAATGTGATTAAACAAAACCCAATCGTAACTAAGGCAATCGCTCCAAAACACAACCTTTTCAAATTGCTTTAGCCATTCCTCTAAATAATATTTTATGCTTGCTGTATCGCCTCTTACAAGCCAGTTCGCATCATCCCCAAACTTACCTAAGCTATCCTTGTCAATGGTTAGGTTCTCAATTACATTTTTCTGTAACCATTCATTAATTTGCTTTTGGTCATAGTCGGTAAGTTCCGCATAAAATGTTTTGCCGTTTTCAGCAATTATTCCAATGCTAACTAAGGTTGTGTTTTTGTGCAACCCTGTAAATTCTGTGTCAAAAAATAGTTTCATCTTTTTAGTTTTTAGTTATTAATTCCCTCGCAAAAATTTAATTTAAAATATTTAACTGCCCCTCGCTCAAATGCCCTACGCACCAACATAACATCGGCTAAAAGTGCATTAAAACGACACTTTAGCCGAGTGCCGTTAGCAGTAATAATTTTATCCCGCCAACGCACCATTACTTCGGAAATGGTTTACCGCAAAATGGGCAATAAGAATAAAAAATACTTACATGGTCTTTTCTTGGTTTGCTTGTACTTCCATCCTTCTTTTCAAAAGTGCTTTCAATTATGTAATTTGAATACAGCCGAACTTTCGGATACCAACTATGATGTTCCCAATTTCCGTTCAGCATCTTGTATCCTTTTTGCTTCTCAGTTTGGTCGGCTGTAATTTTTGCTTTAATGTTTTCAGCTACTTTTGAAATGCAATCGCACTCTTCCATTTGTACTTCTTTCTTTTTCATTTTTTATTTAATTAATTATGTTGTGAGCATCCCACGCTCAAAAGGGATAAAATTACATACTGCTAACAAAGTGTAAAAAACATTAAAACGATTTTTTACACTCAGCCGTTAGCGGTCATTGCCTTCCACCGCTTCAAGCCCTATCCTTTCAAAATATTCCTTTGCCCACTTAATTCCAAATGTGTATGTATCTTGCTTTGCCTCCTCAATTAGCCATTTAATAGCAGTCAGTTTTTCGCCTCCATTATACATATCAATACACATTTGTAATGTCTCTGCATCAATTTCTATAAGGGGGCAACGAACCGCTAACACAGTATTGGAAGTAAGTTTTTTTACTTGCTCCTCCAATTCTAATATCCTTTCGTTTGCAATTTCAAGTTCTGTTTTCATAATATCATTTGTCTTTTAAGTCGTAAAAAATCATACTCCAATACTCGGAACGTTTCTTTATCATATATGATAAACATTTAATGGTTCTGGGTCATATAATCTACGAGAACAATTTGCACGAAGTTCGCATTCGACACAATGTTCGAATTTTTGAGTGCTTGGCCAACCAAGAAGTTCATTATGTTCTATAGATTTTGAAATGTAATTAATTTCACTTTCAAACCATTTTAAAGATGCTTCTGTGCAGATTATTTTAAATATTTTCCTTTCGTAATCGTGATTTGAATGAATGACATAAAAATAGAAGTCAATTTTATCGATAGGAATTCCAAGTGCCTTGTGAACGAGCCAAATATATCCCGGTGCTTGAATGGTGAGTAATTTTTTATTTTCAATATCTTTCCAACCATTAGACTCCCATTTATTATCCAGATAGCCCGATGTCTTTATGTCTATAATAGTAAAGCGGTCACCATTCATATAATCAACGTCTAGCACTCCTTTAATTGTATAGCCGTTGAATTCAAACTCAATCGTTCGCCCTGTTTTGTAATTTTCTATTCCCTTTCTTTTGCAATACTCTTTCCAAATACCTGCCTGATTTTTTAATCTTTGAAACTGAGTGTTTAATGTTTTTCCGTCTTTTAAATATACTGGTTCTGGTGCTCCGTCTCTTGGAGTTACCCCTGTCATCATATATTCCGCCCATTGTCCTATTACAAAGGCGGGGCGACTCTGAAATGGAATCGTCTTGTCAATATACGCTGCTTTGAAATAAAGGCCACACATTTCGCCCATGTCAACTTGGTTCCATCCTTTTATCGTACTGCAAGATATATTAAATGTTGGTTTCATGCTTCAATTTTATTTAAGTAATTTAAAATATCTGTTTTATATTGCAGAAAGTTTTTAGATTTGATGCGGTCTTTTAAAGCATCACGGGTTTCGTCTTTTATTTTTTCAGGTAATAATGCCTCAGTTCTTTCAAGTAAATTATTTTGCTCCTCTGTCAGCTCTAATTTATCAAGGTCGTTTGTTTCATTGTCTAATACTTCTACATGAACTACGATGTCTTTAAAATGACGTTTACACGACCTTTTTATCACAGATTTCAAAACCATTTCACTCTCCCATTCGTTCCAGATGTTTTTTGTCTTGGCAACTGCTTTCATCTTTGCGATGTCTTCCGTGTTTATTGTTTCAAGAAATTCTCCTCTACTGTTTTTTATGATACAATAGGCTCCAGAAATGATTTTTTTTGTTGCAAATGGGTCTGTGATTGTATGCTCGTATATTATTTTACCACTCGACTTCTTAAAGAAAAATTCATCACCTTCATACACAAGTTGAATGTCAAATATTGTTTCAGGGTAAATATTCAACACGAGATTTTTGTATGCCTGATAATTATAAGTCAATATGACTTTATTTCTGTATGACAGGGTAACACTATCCCCATCAATATAAATATTGTCTTTTGCCACCTTTTCAAATAACTCAATCAACTCATCTTCTTTGGCGTATGCAAACCATTTATTCTTTAAAACGCCTTCCTTGTCTTTGTCCGTTTTGAGTTGCTTTAAATAAGTGATAAATATTCCAACCTGTATAGGCGGATATTTTTCTAACTTTGTTTTAATTGAATTGTAATTCATTTTTTTAGGTTTATTTGTTAAATATAACTATTTTTTTTGACTCTTAAAAATTATTCTGTAATTATTTCCACCGTTGTAACAACCTTACAAGGCTTCGACCAGCAATGAATGGTAATCAGTCCATCTGTATAGAAAAATTTCATCATTTTAAATTCTTCTTTGTATTCAAGACGTCCGTTTAATTCTTTTTCGCATTCTTTCATTTCTTCAATTTCACAGTTGTTGAATTGCATAGAAATTGCATTAACTCTTGGCAACATGGTTAAAGCATCGCTTACATTTGCCATTTCAAATTTAATTTTATTGAGTAATTTCATAATCGTTATTTTTTTGATTTAATAAATTTGCCTTTTTTTAACTCATAAAAAGTATCTGCCTTGAGTTTTTTACCATCAATTTTGGCGGTCTTAATATCTTTTATCTTCCATTTGTCATTTTCCTCAATCCATTCTACTAAGACAATCCATGAGCCTTTGCTGGCTTTTGCTCTATTTCGAATACCTAACCCACAGGCAATACTGTTTTTACCTTCTACCGTTGCAACGCTACTATATCCTGTATTCGTTGCAGCACTTCTATCTCCTGTATTCGTTGCAGCACTACTATATCCTGTATTCGTTGCAGCACTACTATATCCTGTATTCGTTGCAGCACTACTATCTCCTGTATTCGTTGCAGCACTTCTATATCCTGTATTCGTTGCAGCACTTCTATTTCCTGTATTCGTTGCAGCACTACTATCTCCTGTATTCGTTGCAGCACTTCTATATCCTGTATTCGTTGCAGCACTTCTATCTCCTGTATTCGTTGCAGCACTACTATATCCTGTATTCGTTGCAGCACTACTATCTCCTGTATTCGTTGCAGCACTTCTATTTCCTGTATTCGTTGCAGCACTACTATCTCCTGTATTCG
>Ga0247840_10001564_pt1 | contig 44482 bp, 41 predicted proteins | sample LaCruzMarch2015__FD_192404 | JGI IMG/M metagenome (GOLD analysis project Ga0247840, IMG submission 192404) | Freshwater microbial communities from meromictic Lake La Cruz, Castile-La Mancha, Spain - LaCruzMarch2015_17m | ecosystem: Environmental > Aquatic > Freshwater > Lake | place: Spain... | reverse complement strand
TTGGCAGTAAATGTACAGGAGTAAGAACCGTATTGTGTTGTATAGGTGTAGGTTATGGGATATGCGCCGGGTCCAAACGCTGCAGGACTAAACACATACTCGAGGGTTTGATTCAAATACACCCCACTTCCGCTGTAAACACCCCCGGCAGGACTAGCTCCACTCAGAACAATCGGGGATGCCGTGACACAGATGTTGAAATCCGGCGGACAGCTAAGGTTTACTACTTCATTCATAGTGACAACAAATGAGCAAGAACCCTGACACAAGCTTACAGGGTCGGTATACATATATAATATACTATTTGGACCCATATTCGCCATTCCCGGGTTGAACATATTATTCACAACAGCTTGTCCGTAGAAATTTCCTCCCTCAGGGTTTCCTCCCGTCAGTAGAAATGGGGCATCGCCAGGGGCAATATTTATTGCAGCCGGACAAGTCACCACTGGAAGGTCGCTGACAAGAATGATGAAATCGCAGGAAGACGATGTAAACGAAGTGCTATAGGTATATGTAACTACATATTGACCGGCACTCAGCGTTGCGGGATCAAAGACATAATCCATCGTTTGATTTTGGTAGACATTGACACCACTATACACACCGCCGAGAGGTGTTGCTCCTGTTAAAAGGATGGGAGGGCCAGCTGTACACGCAAATATGCTCTGCGGACAACTGATCTGAACAGTTTCTGAAATGGAAATATTATCAATAAACAGCGTGCTTTGCGGAAATCCACTCACACAATTCCAGCCAAAGACATTGATTCCATCTGCTGCCGGAATGAATTGGAAGGAAGCAGTAGAATAGGTATCCAGCGGAACGGCGGTTCCATAGATGGAAGTATCGCCCATGGCCAGCACAGTGGCTGAAGTACCGTTGTACACTGTAATGTAGTTGTTTGGATTAGCCGGGAAGCCCATGTAATCGAAACTGATGGTGTATGAATGTCCGGCAAGTAGGGGAAATGGCGGACTGAAAAACCAGTCATCCTGGAATTGGTCACCAACAGCAGGAAGGAGTACAATCGCCGCATTGTCGTTGTTGTCATAGGCTGTTGTCCAGGTTTGCCCATCCTGATTGTCATCGGCAGTCAGGATACAAGGAGGAAGGGTTCCGCTTGGTGTTGATTCAAAATTTTCATACCAGGGAAGGTTCTGAGATTCACAACTGGTTGTTGCCACCAGCGGGCCGCTCCGATTACTATATTCGCCATTTCCGCATAGAGCCCAAACGTAAAAATCATATGAAATTCCCGGATTAAGGTTGCTTACAACATACGGATTTGCCGTTATGCCTTCCAAAAATACACCACCTGCCTGGGGATCAAATCCGGCTTCACCATAGAGGATGTCCCAGCTGCTTTCAGCATTGAGCGCAAGCCAGGAAATCGTGACAGAAGTCTGGGTAATTTGCTCGACAGTAAGCGAGGCAGGCATTTCGCATAAAATGGTGCTTTCTATTACAATGTCATCCAGTAAGATGACCTCATCATCAATGAGTCTGAAAGCAATATATTGGTCGGTTCCTGAATATTCACCAAAATCCCAGCTCCATGCAGTAAATTCAGGTATTTGAATTAAATCATAAACAGCTGTAAAGGTGGTCGGATCTGTTGGGTCAGACATTGTTCCTAAGGTCAAAATGTTGCCCCAGTTGTAGGACATCGATTGAAAGCTGATCATCAATGTATTCAAGGCATTTGTAATGGCAGGAGTAACAAAAAATACTGTATCCTGTAAGCTAGCATCATTGTATATCATCAAACTGTTGGGTGCTGATGTGTATGAATTTTCCTGTACCTGAACAATTGAATAACCACTCATAATTGCCGACCAACAATTTGGTAATGAAGCTGTTGCTGTATTGTCGAAGTTTTGCAGGATGGGAGCAGTCATGGGACCACACAAGGTATTCACTGTCAATGGTCCGGTCCATGCACTGAGGTCGTCATTCTGGCAATCTGCCCTGACATAAAAATCAAAGGTGGATGAGGCTTGTAAATTGGCTGCTGTGAAGGTGCTATCTGTAAGTCCCTGGACAAGTGTTCCCTGTGTAAATCCCTGAGGCCCATATTGCACATCCCACTGCATTTCATTCTGACCGGGAACCCACTTGATCGTAATTTCGTTCTCTGTAGCTGTATCAACTTGCAAATCAGAGGGTTCAAAGCATGAGGGAAGATAGGAAAAGAGAATGTTGTCAATTAGTGCACTTCCTGATGCCAAATCAGAAAGAACCAGCTTGAATCCTACATAGGCATTGGTTCCGGAATAATTGTTAAGATTGACAATATAATATTGCCACATATCGCTTAAAGGGATGAGCTGATACGCTGTAAAAGTATTGTAGTCTGTCGGATCTGACATGGTCCCGATGGAAAGGCTGCAAAGGCCGCAATACGTGGGATCTCCGTCGGAAATAGCATAGAATGAAACACGCAATTGATCCAGGGAAACTATCATTTCAGGAGAAATTAGGATGACTTCCTCCACTTCCGGCGTTATAAGAAAGTCTTCCTCTGACTGGTTCTGTAAGGTGGGGGCCTTTTTCACGGGCATAATGCAATCATTTATATTGATGCAATAGGGTTCACTGTAGGCTTGCCCTGTTTTCAGCACTTTTGGATTGTGGTTAGCGTATGTTGAATAAGCAATTGACTGCCAACCGGGTGCTGTCGGATAATTACCGGCACTATCGAAATTTTCAAAATAGGGAATGGTATACAAGGTGTTAAAACGATAGGGGCCGATCCAGGGGTTTGTGTCAGCCGGATTACACACAGGTCTTAGATATACATCATAGCGTGTTCCCTGACTCAAATTCGTCAGCTGATGGCTCGTCATCATTATTCCGGGATGCAGTATGCCCTCCGTATCCGGATCAAAACCTGCCTCAGCGATTTTGAGATCCCACTGATACTCGAACCCTCCACTCATCCATTGTACTGTGGCCGAATCTGTGGTAATATTCGTAAGCTGAATCATTTGCGGAATCGAACACCCGGAAATCATTACTTTGTCAATCACATTGGGAAAGCCATAATTGGCAATTCCTTCAAATGCAAGCTGATAAAATGGTGAAGGATTGGGTAATGTGACATTGGCCAATGTCCAGTCGGGTCTGTTGGTGGAATCCGAAAACAGCAGAAGCCAGCCCGAAGCAGGACTGGAGCGATAATAAACATTCAGGTAGTTCTGGGAACCATTGTTTTCTTCCTGCGCATAGTAAAAGCTAAGTTGGTAGGGCATGCTCGCACCGCTCAGGTTAAATACCGGACTAATCAAGCGCGTCACACAATTCAAAGTCCAATCACTTGAGAAATAGGCATTGAATGCACCTGAATGGGCCGTATCCACATTTCCCATTAGCGCTCCTGACTCAAATCCCCAGGTTTTGTTGTTCGCAACAGCCTCCTGTGTCCAGCAATAGCGGGTCGGACTATTGTTTTCAAAGGTTTCGGTAAAAGGAAAACTGTCGACAGCAGCACAGGGCGGCAATATGGATACCAAGTCCACAACGTTGGCATAACCGTAATTGTCAATTCCTTCAAATGCAATTTGGTAGGAAGCTGATGGGCTGGGCAATGGGAGGGTTTTATAGACCCAGGCCGGCCGGTTGGTATTGTCTGTAAAAATCAGAACCCAGGGGTTTACACTACTGGTGCGGTAATACACCTTTAGGATATTCTGATCTCCAAACCAATTACCTTGTGCATAATAGAAAGTCAAAATGCATGAACTGCTGTATGCACTCAGATCAAATACCGGGCTAATGAGTTTGGTCACTTCCCCATTTCCATCATCCGTAAAGCACGCATTTATATCCCCTTCATACGCCAAAGCCGGAGGACCGGATATTGATCCATCGGTAAAAGTCCAGATATTGTTTCCAATAACCTGCTGTTGGGTCCAGCAGGCACGTGATGGAGAAATGTCTTCAAATGTCTCAGTAAACGGGAAAACGGCAATGGTATCACATTGTCCGAATACACGTACCAAAGCCAATATCAGTAAGACTGCGGTTAAACAAAACGATTTTTTCATGCTGCACCTATTTATGAATGAGTACCATTTCCTTAAGAAATACCTGTCATACAAAATTAGGGCAACTATATGCTTCGTTCTCTGAGTGAAATCCCCTCCTTTTACTAGGGGAATTCACTCATTTTTCAACATGAATGCCTCAAAGTTGTATGATTTTATTCCGAATGGCATATTTAAGCAACTCAATGGTATTGTTGAGTTCCAGCTTCTCCAGAATGTTATTTTTATGGTTTTCTACTGTTCTGGGACTAATGCTGAGAATGGCTGCTACGCCTTTGAAACTAAGCCCTTGGCCAAGTAAACGTATAATCTCCAATTCTCTGGCACTAAGCATGTTCCGTTCTCCGGTTGGGGGGCTCTCCTTGACACGCTTGGAGTAACTTTTAAAAATCACTTCCGATATTCTCTGTCCATAATAGGCTTCACCGGCATAAATAGCCTCAATCGCACTGATCAGTTCTTCTCCAGAGGCATCTTTATGAAGAAATCCTGAAGCCCCTTTCGCAATGGTTTCACAAATCGTTTCCTCATCAAATACTGCGGTAAGAATCAGGATTTTGCTGTTCGGTTTTTTATCCAGTATGGGTTTAATCAAATCCAATCCCGAATAATCCGGGAAGGAAAGATCGAGTAATAAAACATCGAATTCTGTAATCTGTATCAATGCCAGCAGTTCATTGCCCGAGGCTGCTTCTGCAACAATTCGTATGGTATTATGCCCAATAAGGATAGCCTTAACACCATCCCGCACGATCTTGTGATCATCCGCTATAAGCAGCTTAATTTCAACAGATTCGTCCATTGTTATGACTTTTCGTGCGAACTCATAGAAGGCCGTTTTGATTTGCTTTCTACAAGCTTAAAGATATAAAAAATTTGGATCCAATTCCTACTGAACTTTCAACTGTTAGTTTCCCCCCCGTTTTCGCAATGAGTTCATGACACAAAATCAAACCCAGTCCTGAACCTTTTTCCGGACCGGGGTTAATGGTCCTGACATCAACATCTATCCTGAAAAGATTGCTAATATCTGATTCCTTAATACCTGGACCTGAGTCGCTTACCCATATTTCCTGGATGCTTCCTGATGTACTCGCCCCGATTTCAATAAGCCCATCCTGTGGTGTAAATTTTACTCCATTCGACAAAAGATTCCGCAAAACGGTAGTCAGTATGTTTCTATCGGTTTTGACAGTCGAACCGGATGCAATCAAGACAGAAATCCCAATGTTCTTTTCTGTTGCTGTTTGTTCAATGCTGCGCAGGGCATCATTCACAATGTCCGACAATGAATGTTCTTGTATGTCGACCGAAATATTATTGAGTTGCGAACGGGCCCATTCGAGCAGATTCTGAAGCAGGTCATTCACATTTCCGGCTGTCCGGTTCAGCTCCGTGATATAATATCTCAAATCTTCAGCCTTCATGTGTTCGAAATGCTTCATCAGGCTACCCGAAATATTCCGAAAGGCAGATACCGGGTTTTTCATATCATGCGCAATGATGGCGAAAAACCGGTCCTTGGTCGCATTCAGAATTCTGAGTTCATTGTTTTTCTCCTCCAGTAGGATGTTGTTTTTTTGCTTTATACGATATCGGCTGAAAATTAACAGAATAACCAAAGATAAAAGAATAGCACTGCCGATCAGAAATCCCTTTTGCTGACGGTTTTTCTTCAATTGAAGGGCATTGATTTCTTTTTCAGCGGTAAGCATGACAATTTCTTTTTCCTTACGTTCTGTCTGGAATTTTGTACGGAATTCCATAATCTGCTTCTGACTCTCTTCATTAAAGACTGAATCTTTCAGCGCGATGTATTGATGCAGAAAATTTAGTGCCTTTTCCGGTTTTTTGGTGAGGCTGAATAATTCGGAGAGCTCATACAAAACGTCCAGTTTAATCTGGTGAATGTGAAGCTGTTCTGCAATTTCCAGACTTTCTGTATAGGCTTCCAGGCTTTGGGGAAACCTGCCCTGCCTGAGATGGCTTTTTCCAAGATGAAGTAACACCTTTGCGGTGGAACTTAGGTTTGAGTCTGCCCTGAAAATCGCAAGGGCTTCTCTGAAATTCTTTTCCGCCAGCGGGAATCTGCTGGTTTCCAGATAAATCTCCCCAATGCGGTCGAGCCGGACACCGATTTTCTTGGGATTGTTGAGTTGTTTCTCAATTTCCAGGGCTTGTTGCTGATATTGAAGCGCCTTTGTATAATCCTTCAGACTTAAATATACGGATCCCAGGCTGCTGAGCCTGATGGCGATACGTGAAAGCGCATTCGCCTTACGGTCGATTTCCAATGCTTGCTCATAAAACCGGATCGCATCCTGAGGATGGTTCCAGGATTCGAAAATTTTGCCAATAGCATTGAGATTGATGGAGATTCCTTCTTCATTCTTAAGACACCTTTCAATGAGTAGCGCTTCTTTCATAAAACGCAAGGCCTGCTCGTAATCACCACGAATGGTATAACTCTGACCCATATTTGCCAGTTGAATGGCAAGTTCTACCGAGTCATTGCTTTTACGTGCAATCGCCAGCCCCGATTGATAATTCCTTATGGCTTCTTCCGGCTCATTGGCCATGTCAAAACTGAACCCGGCATTGCCATAGGATTTGGCCAAAGCCCGTGGATTTGGTGTCTTTGTGTTCTTTTCTGCTGCAATGGCAAGCAAGTAACAGGATGCAGATTCCTTATAATTCCCCGCCTCATAAAGCGAATCGCCAATGGCTGACTTCGCCTCAAATTCCGCACAGCCTTTGTCATTTTGCTGAGCAGATATTATTTCAGTATTAAAAGTCAGAATACAGAGTAAGATAAGCCCAGACAATATTCCTTTTTTCATATCCCTGATCAAATATTGACAAATATAAGATTTCTAAATAGAAAAATCATGCGTACTTTTGTATACCACTGATAGATTCAAAAAAACCTACACTTACTACCCATGAAACGCCCCATCACCCAATACACGACCCATCACCTCATCAAATCAGAAGACCTGAACCACCATGGCACCCTATATGCCGGGAGGGGAGCAGAATGGTTCGTGGAATCCGGCTTTATTGCCGCCGCCAACCTGGTTAATCCCAAAGAGATCATTTGCGTAAAGATAGATTCCCTGCATTTTCAAAAACCGGTCCGCCTGGGAGAAGTAATCTGCTTTAATTCCAGGATTGTTTATGCCGGGAAGTCAAGCCTGATCGCCTATATCAAAGCCAGAGGCAAAGAAAACGACAACGATTGCTCAGCCATTTTGGTCGACGGTTTTGCCATCTTTGTTCATGTCGACGAAAACACCAAAGCCAAAGCCCACAACATAGAGCTGGAAGTTTCTACGGATGAAGACAGGGAGATCATTGCGAGGCTGACTATCCATAAATAAGTAGGTTTAAGAAATCTATTGTTTGTAAAGATATTCACGAATCACTCAACCTGCGACTAACATCTTCCTGGTTTTTGCAAACCTGATCTCTACTGTAAATTCAAATTTTTATAAGTGGTAAATGCAGAAAACCCTATTCCAACACCTGAGCAAGTTTATTGATTTAAGTGAAAAAGAGGTTGAAGTATTTCGCAAATACATAGAAACACATCAATTTAAAAAGAAGGAATACATTTTAAATGCGGGGAAGGTATGCAAGTATTTGTATTTTGTTGAAGAAGGGTGTTTAAGAATGTATTTTGTTAATAACAAAGGTGTTGAGCAAATCACTCAGTTTGCTTTGGAAGGATGGTGGCTTTCTGACTATCAGAGTTTTACGAATCAAAAACCGTCTGATTATTATATACAGGCGATTGAAGATGCTACGATAATATCCATTGACTATCAAAATCTTGAGATTTTGCTCAATGAACTCCCGAAAGCAGAAAAGTATTTTAGAAAAATGTTGCAAAAAACTGTGGCAGGTGCGCAGATTAGGTCGAAATTATTGTATGAAATGTCAAAAGAAGAATTTTTTGTTCATTTTAGCACCTCTTTCCCTGAATTTATGCAAAGGGTTCCCCAATATATGATTGCATCTTACCTCGGTCTTACACCTGAATATTTGAGCGAACTACGGAAAAAGAAAATCTGATCCGGATTTCTTAAACCAGCTTAATTTATAATCTTTCACCGGGAGATAGTTTTGTGCTTTAATCCGGCGACTAAAAAAATCGCTGATAAAATTGATGTATACCATGCGCAAACTAAGTGAAAAGTTTTTGGAAGTATTACAGCATGAAGGTGTTGTATCTATTATGTCATGGGGTGTGGAACCTCATTTGGTAAACACCTGGAATTCCTACCTGGTTGTTACCGGGGATGAGCGTATTTTAATTCCTGCCTATGGTTTTCGTAAGACACAAAAAAATGTGGATGTAAACAACAAGGTGAAAATGAGCTTGGGGAGCAAAGATGTTTTGGGTTATAAGGATTATCAGGGAACAGGCTTTCTTATTGATGGCACTGCTCGCTATATAGAATCTGGCGAAGAATATGACATGATGAAAAGCAAATTTTCCTGGTTGAGCAGAGTACTGGAAATTACTGTGGATAACGCAAAGCAAATGTTATAGTGAAGGTTATTTCAGTATAAAGTTTGACATTCGGGTCTAAGAAAGACAAAGCCCATGCAATTCTTTGAATTGCATGGGCTTATTTTTTGAGGTGGTGTCGAATGGAATTGACTTAATTTCTCAGTAGGCTTCGCAATAATGATATAATATCAGTTAATCAAGCGGTTACAAATTTCTCAATATTCACCATTTCCCAATAATGAGGAATATTCCCACTATTTTTGGCGCACATGGGCCGTTGTGGCATGTATACGAATTCCACACAAATGGGATAATTTCCCTTCAAAAAATGCATATCTTTATAATTGGAGTGTAAATCGATTCGAAACCATCTTTTTCATATTATGACCTACGAAAGACCATATGAATTCCCCTACGAAAGTCTTAAAAGGGATTCTCTTTTTTATGAAATGGGAAGTTCTGTCGTGAAAAATAAGCTTGGAATTACTGATCCCAGCAAGATAGCCGAATTAGAAACGATTGGATTTATTAAGGCACAAGTGATATTCACATATAAACTTACCAAGAGGACAAAGTTTAATGAGGAATACATAAAATCCATTCATAAAATTGCCCTGAATGATATTTATGGATTCGGGTAAGTACAGAGATGTAAATTTATCCAAAGCAGGTCATCATTTCCTTCCATTTCCCTTCATAGGTAATGGGATGAACTATCTGGACCAGGAATTCTTGTCTAAATTGCCCAGTAATTACGATGATGATAAAAAACTAATCGAAGATATTGCGGTGGTTCATTGTGAACTTATTCATATTCACCCGTTTAGGGAGGGTAATGGAAGAACTGCAAGAATCTTTGCTGATTTAATGGCGAATAAAGCTGGCTATCCCTCATTAGAATTAGCGAGGTTCAGACAGGAAAATTACACAGATTATATTGAGGCTTTGAATAAAGGGGATGAAAAGGACTACTCAGCGATGATGGAAATTATCGGGAAGCTGTTTGCAAGGTCTTAGCTGCCTCTTTTTTAATGCGGGCAAGGGTTTTAAGATCAAAATTGATCCCTTCGATCTTAGCAGATGCAATGGCATTTTTGAATATGGCGTCGAAAGAAGGTTTGTTAACGGCTTTGGTTTTCATAGTACAAATGTAAGGAAAATTATCCCTTTGAGATTTTTAAAATGAAATCAATTATTATCTTCATTTTGTTTGCAATTGTCTGTAATTCATCTTGTTCCATCAATGGAGATTCTAAAGAACTAGGGAAAGGGTATTTTATAACCACTAAAGGAGCTGGTTGGCGTGACATCCTTAATCATGACGGGAAACACAAGGATGTGCCTCCCGACATTATTGAATACAACTATAACCACAGTTTTATCATTGCAGCACAAAGGCCAAACCCGGTCGATGATGGCATCTATAATAATTTCCCTGTATACCCTTTAGGTAGGGGCACTATTTATTATTGGCTCATTGTCAAAGATCTCGACCTGATATTAGGACCCCTGTTAAAATCTGATTACCATAATGCAAGAATCCTATAAAGTGGATAAGGATCTTCGCTTAAAGCCTGTCCATGAATAGAAGATGATATGGAAATCCGAATTTAGGATTCGTGAGTCTTGGAATATTACCCAATAAAAAACAAAACCCCTGCAAGCGCTTGGCTTACAGGGGCTTATCTTTTGGGGTGGTATCGACTGGAGTTGAACATACTTTTCAATAGGGTTCTCAATAAGTTTACAACTGTTGATAATCAACGCAATAGAAAGTTATCAATTTCCACTTTTTTACAATATTGTAAATTATTTTACACTATTTCTGGCACATATTTGGCACACATGCAGGGTGTGTATATATAATCGGAAATGATAAGGCTCATTTCTTATCCAGTTCATTAAAAAGCAAAAGCTCCTGATATGAGATTACAAATTTTATCTCATCTCTTTGGTTGACAAAACAAGATTATATCGTATATTTGTCAACCCAAACCCACCACATCCATGAAAGACATTGTAGCAAAACGTATAAAAAGTGCAAGATTGATGGCTGGACTATCGTTGCGTGAACTATCTGAAGAGATTGGAAACGCCGTGAGTTATAATGCCATAGCCAAATATGAAAAGGCTGAAATGATGCCTGATAGTAAGGTGTTACTTGTATTATCCAAAGCACTTCAAGTTAAGCCAGACTATTTTTTCAGACCGTATTCTGTTGAAATACAGGATATCGCCTTCAGGAAGAGGAAAAAGCTTGGTGTTAAGAAGGTGAATGCTTTGAAAGAAGAGATTACCGATTCAATATCCCGCTATGTAGAGGTTGAGCAGTTGTTAAACATTGAGACTGCTTTCCAGAATCCTATTCGTGATTTAATAATTACGAATGGTGAAGATGTTGAGTCAGCTGTTAACCAGTTAATTGCAAGCTGGAGGATAGGAATTAGCGCTATACCTAACGTTATTGATCTTTTAGAAGATAAAGAAGTAAAGGTCGTTGAGATTGATGCCCCTCTGGAATTTGATGGAATGTCTGGCTGGGCTGATCAACTTATACCGATCATAGTAATCAACAAGAATTACGAAAATGAAAGAAAGCGATTTACTGCTTTGCACGAACTGGGACATATTTTGTTGAAATTCAGCCCCACCCTTTCTGAAAGGGAACAAGAAAAGCTCTGCCACAAATTTGCTGGTTCTTTACTTATCCCCAATGAAACCTTTTATTCAGAACTTGGGTTAAAAAGAAACACTATCAGCAGAGCTGAACTTATAACCCTGAAGGAAACCTATGGTTTATCCATTCAGGCAATAATGGCCAGGGCGAGGGATCTTGAAGTAATTTCACCTTACTACTACCAGCAGTTCTGCATCCAAATTTCAGGGAACAGGAAGGAAGAAAATTGGGGTCATTTCATTGGGAAGGAGCGATCTGACAGGTTCAGAAATTTAGTTTTCCGTGCAGCAGCCGAAGAAATAGTATCAATGAGCAAGGCAGCCAACCTATGCAATCAGAAGCTGGCATCATTCAGGGACGAATTTGTTGCCATATGAAAGTAGTTGTTAATGATGCCAATATCCTGATTGATCTTGTTAAGTTGCAACTACTTCCACATTTTTTTGCACTTGACTGGGAATTTCATACAACATCACTTGTGCTGGACGAACTGTATGATAGCCAACAGGAGGCTTATGCAGCCTATATTGACAATAAACGGCTAACCATTGATGATCTTGATGGCAATGAACTTTCTGTTTTATTGGATTTCAGGATAGAGAAACCACAGCTATCAGAACAAGATTGCTCTGCTGTTCTTTTATCAATGAAGACACAAGGGTTGCTGATTAGCAGTGATAAAAATCTTAGAGAGTTCGCAAAAGTTAAAGGACTGGAAGTCCATGGTCATCTATGGCTATTTGACCAAATGGTGGACGCAAATACAATAACACCATTACGTGCGGCTGAAAAACTGGAAGAATTGAAACATTTTGTAAATCCCAGGCTACATTTACCCGATGAAGAGTACCAAAAAAGAATTAATCTTTGGAAATAGCATACGATTTTGGGGAATTGTCATTATTGTAAGTTATCTTCCCACAATTGTCCTGCATTTGCTTGCCAAACCTATGTGGAATAGCAATATTAATGAGAGTAATGTGAGAATCGCAATCTTTGAGGCCATCTTAACCATGATAATTTTCCCAGTTTATCTTGTGGCGATTAATTTCTTTTTAGCGAGAAAATTTGAAGAAAAGCGGAAATATTTTATCTTTAACTTTCTGATTGTTCTGTCTTGCATCTGGATTTCATCGTATCTCAGTATGCGTAATTGGTCATATCACCTTGGGTATTATACAATACCAGATAACAATACTCTTGAAATTATTGGGTTTGAAGAATGGACAGGATACCTGATTTCCATAATCGGATTTTTTATTGCTTTTTTTAATCTGAAAGCGGGAAAAGTTGATTCAAAAAATTGAAATTCGAGATCGATAGGACATAAAACAATAAATCGGCTAACAGAGAAATACAATGAGATCCATTTATTTTGGCTTGATCATTATAATATCACTTTGCAATACTTCTTGCGTCGATGGTGATTATAAAGAACTTGGGAAAGGGTACTTCATTACAACTAAATGACCTGGTCTGCGTGACATCCTTAATCACGATGGTAAGCATAAAGATGTGCCACCCGATATTGTGGAATACAACTATGACAGGAATTTCATCATTGCTGCACAAAGGCCAAACCAAGTCGATGATGCCATCTATAATAATTTTCCAGAATATCCATTGGGTAGGGACACTATTTATTATTGGCTCATTGTCAAAGATCTTGACCTGGAATTAGGACCTTTATCAAAATCGGAATTTAATACCGCCAGAATCCTGTACAAAGTGGACGACGATCTTCAATTAAAACCAGTAAGTGAATAGCTAATGAAGAGGAAAGTGATTTTAACCATAATTTTTACAATCGTAATAATCTTGGAGACCTTACATTACCAATTCTTTCATTACTGGACATTCGCAAAAGGTGAATATGTAATTGCGTATCGGTTAATCCAGCTTTTTTCAGAGGCTGGTTTGTTATTTTGCCTGCCGACCTTGTTCAAAGCACGAAAATTGATCATGATCCCATGGGGAATATTATTGTCCCTTTTTTTTATCATTAGTGCATATGGAGAAATTCATCCTATTGATACGACAACAGAACCAAAGGATATTGAAGTTAAACAAACTTTTTCAGACGGGAAGAAATTAGTAGTTAGAGAATATGAAAACGCAAAAACAGGATCAGGTATTCATGATACAGTTCTGGTTATGGATTGGTTGATTTTCAGAAGAATATACAAATAGAACTTTTGTTCGGATAATGCCTGATGGTTGGGAGCCTTCATATTTCATCCTTCCTGCTTCAAAAGAAAAAGCCCCTGAAATTCAGGAGCTTTCTTTTTCCGAGGGTGGTGTCGACTGGAATTGAATAAAATTCTCGATAGGTTTCGCATTACAGTTATAGTAATTGAATATCAATGTGTTAACAATTTCGCAAATAATACAATTTCGCAATATTGTTGATAATTTCTCACTATTTCTGGCACATTCTTGGCACATATTGCTTATCATTGCATAAATTATACCATCAGCCATGAAAGAAAATGATGTCGTAAAGAACATAAGAGAAAAGGTTGTAATATACTATTCTCATCAGGGGAAAAAATTTAGGATTTCAACGGGGGTTGACTGGAAAAAGGGTGATGAACACGAAAACAAGAAAAAGTGGAAAAGCCTTGAAGATAAGATGCGGACTCTCATCACACAGTATGTGGTAAATGATCCCAAAGGGAAAAACCCGCCTGTCGAATGGTTACAAAGAGAGATGGAGCGCCCCGAAGAAAAGGAAAATAACACCCTGATGGAATGGTATGAGACTTTCTATGATGGAAAGAAGAATTTAGATAGGGTAGAGAAAGGTACTTTAAAAGGTTATGAAAATCTTCGTACTGCTTTATATGATTTTGAACGGACTCTAAACCATCCATTACAATTTGAGGATATTTCACCTGATTTTTTTGCAGAATTTCAAGCATTTTTGTCAAAACCAAGAGAAAAGGATAAAGGGTCAAATAATAGTAATACCATTCAGAAACGGATGGTTTGCTTAAAGACATTTATGAAGTACATTGAAGAAACCAAAGAAGTGTTTAAATTTAGCAAAGAGGTTAAAGATTATTCTGGCTTTGCAAAAACCTATAAAATAAACAGTGTTGTTTTAAGTGCCAAGGAGTTGAAATTCATCTATTTGTTGCCATTAAAACTGAAAATGCAAGAACAAATTAGAGACTTGTTTATCTTGCAGTGTATGACTGGGTTACGTTATTCTGATTTACATGATTTGACAAAATATGATATTAATTCTGGTGTGATTGAAAGAGAAGCAATAAAAACCAGGGATGAACTTCGTATACCATTAAATGACATTGCAATTGAAATATTTGAAAAGTACAATTACGAATTACCAAAATATGAAAGCCAGGTGGTGAATAGGGTTATTAAAGATATTTTAAAAGATAAACCTGAATTTCAAGTTCTTGAACAAATCAAAACAAAATACTACAATAAAGAAACTGTCGTTGAAACTGTCGAAAAATGGACTTTGATTTCAACACATACGGCACGACGTACATTTATTACTAATTCAATATTAGAGGGATTGATAATCAATGATATAATGAAAATGACTGGGCACCAAAAGCTGGAAACCCTTCAGGTTTATATTGAAAAATATAAGCCTGTTTCCAAAGCTGACGTGAACCGTCTTAATTTTATGAAATCATCCAAAAAAAGTCCTAAAAAGTAAATTCCACCCCCATGACCAATATCATAAACCCCACCTCCTACGAAACTTTCACCGACTTCAACGATAAGCCTATACAGTTTCTACTGACCTTCCTCAACCTTGGTGATAAATATTGTGTTTCAGCCCAGGAAATAACAGATGATACAAACCACAGAACTTTTCACGGCTACGACAGTGAACAAATGGAATATGCTCTTACCAAAGTTCGAAAAATTGTCAAAGAAGAACTTTCAACCAAGTACTTTACCCCAAATTTCAAGAATCCGTTCCACGAACTCAATGGTGACTACTTTCGGGGTCATGTTTGTCAAAATGAAGATGGTGAACCTGTTTTACTGGTAGATGGTAAGGAAATGACCCTGGAAGATTTTGGTGATTTCCTGAAGCCGCTGGATGGGTTCAGGATTGAGCTGAAGATATTGGAGTAATACTTTTATTGTCGAAAAAGCCAATATAGTAACAATGTTGGCTTTTCCATCTTGCTCCCAGATAATTCCTAATAATACCCCATCCCAGGAATAACATGTCTTACACCGCCCCTGGGATCACTAACATCATTATCTCTTCTTGGTATCAAATGGGTATGACAGTGATTCACCGTCTGACCAGCAACTAAACCACTGTTAATCCCAATATTGAATCCTTTTATTGACCTGTCCAAGCCTGACAAATGTTCTTTGGCTGATGATAACAAGAAGGTTATCGCATTAAGTTCAGCTTGGGTGGAGTCAAAATAGTCGCTGAAGTGCCGCTTGGGGATAACCAAAGAATGTAAGTCGGTTACTGGAAACTTATCGTAAATGATAAATCCCAGATTATTTTCCATGACAATTCGATCTTTTGTAACCTCACAGAAGGGACAATCCGTTAATCTGTTATTGTATTTTTCAGCATTCATCCTGAAATCGGTATCGTCAGTATCACGTTTCATTGCGTTACAGGAATAACACAAAGCTTGATAGTTATTGATGGAATCTTCACCCCCAAGATTTTTAGGTTCTATGTGATCAACTTCCAAAGCTTTTACATCCGCTGATATCCCACATAGTTCACAGCGGAATTGAGCCCTTTTAAGAACTTCATATTTGATTGATCCACTAATATAGCCCCTTTTATTACCCCTATGTTCCCAAATTTTCTCACCCCTTTTCTGAATATAACTATCCAATTTGGTTTCGCAGATGCTTACTAATTCATTGATTTGGTTTTTTGTCAGGTTAACGAACCCATCTATACGATAAGTATTCCCTTCCTTGGCTACTATATTGTGGCTGCGCAGAACTCGACCAACCATATTGTTAGTGATCTTCTGGTAATATTCGATCTGGCTCACATCATATTTTGAAATCTCATGTGCGATATCCTTGTCAGTCGCCGCTCCACCTTGTTCCAACAAGTGTTTTAGCATCACAGGTTGGTATATATGCGACATCCGCATCTTGGATTCCAGGAAGGATTTTAGGTCTTGGAAGGTCATTGTTTAATGGGTTAATTATTAGGTAAAGGTCGGATATTCCATAGCACCAAAGTCAACGACAAATTTCTATATATTTGAATTTCCTTAAAATAAGCTACCTCTTATGGACTTCAACAACATAGCAGATATCAAGGGTTATGGTTTTCAGGGGTTTCATAAAATCTCTGATCTTCAATCAAACCCATCACCATTACCTAATCAGATGGGGGTATACCTGGTTATACGTATGATAACAACGCCACCAGCATTTTTAGAAACAGGTAGTGGTGGGTTTTTCAAGGGTAAAGATCCCAATGTTTCGATATTAGAATTGAATGATAACTGGGTTGATGGTGCTATGGTAATCTATATTGGTAAGGCTGGTTCTTTGTCAGGTGATGCTACCCTAAAATCACGCTTAAAGCAGTATCTTTCATTTGGACAAGGAAAAAATATTGGTCACTATGGTGGTCGGCTTATATGGCAACTAAAGGATTCTAAAGACCTGGTGATGTGCTGGAAGCCATTATCAAAAGATGAACCAGGAAAAGTTGAATCAGACTTAATCAAGGCGTTTAAATACCAATTTGCTCAAAGACCATTCGCTAATCTTAAAGACTGATGACACCGCAACAATTCGAGAAAGTAGTCGGCGAATATTTCCAGAGTATGGGATATCAGGTTGAATATACACCATCGACTGGTGATTATGGTGTTGACATATTTGCTACCAAAGGGAAAGAAAAAATTGCTGTTCAGTGTAAAATGTATGGAGGCACAACTCGTAAAGTGAACCGTTGCATGTTTATGGAACTACATGGTGCCAAAGATTACTTTGATTGTACTGCTGGTATTTTGGCTACAAATGGTATCATACTACCAGATGCTTTAGATGTTGCTAAAAAATTGAAAATTAATATTCTGGATCTTAACAAGATAACTTTCAAAACTAAACCAAAGTTCACTTCCTCACATTCTCCACCTGTTTTTACAAAGAAACCGTCCAAAAAATCTGGTCAACTTGGATTCGATGAAATTTGGGAACATTATATTATCCCACTAAAAGGGAAAACCTTAACCCGTTCTGATGGGAAATCTAACAAAATCGTAAATGTAGATTGGGCTGGTGTTGAAAGGATTACATCTAATGGTAAACCACAGCGTATCAAAATTGAAATATTTAAGTTTGCTGTTAATAAGATACTTAATGAGGGATATATCAGTAGGGATGAAATCAACCAGAACTATGTTGGAAGAGCTTCATCTGGTGTAGTATTGATATTATCCCAAGTTCTCGAATTTGTTTTAACGACGAATCCTATTGGACTGAAATTCAACAAATAAATGCGATTAATCGCCGTAATATAAATGCTATGTACCATCTTCGCCATATAGAACTAACGAATTTTCGATTATTCAGCCAAACTACAGACTTTGAGTTTGCACCTATTACAATTATTACAGGACCTAATAGTTCAGGGAAAAGCTCAATTTTAAAAGCTATTTATTTATTAGCAGATAACTTTCAAAGGGATAAATTCCTGACTCATATCGAGTTTGATGGTGATAAACATAAATTAGGTACTTACAATAATGCTATTACAAATGGAAATATCGAACGTAATTTAAAAATTAAATTGGGTATTGGATTTGATTTTATTCCTGAACTGTTTGAAATTGAGTTCGTTTTTAAACAAGATATTGAGGGGTTTCCAGAAAGAGGTGTTTTGGAATCATTAGAAATAAGAAATTCCGAAGCACTTCTTTTTGGAAGCTATAGGCTATCCGAAACTAAGCAACAGTATAAGTATAATCTTAAATACATTAAAGAAATATTAGATGAATACTTAGAAAGGAGAAAAAAGGAAATCAAAGAAAGGGAACAAGAAAAGGAAATCAAGGAGGCATTGGGTGAACCTATAGTAAATCCCTTTGAAAAGTTCGCAGACTTCATAAAAGATTTAGAACCTTTTTCCAAATCGCAGGTGAACTCATTAACCCAACAATTTGATGAGATAAAAGGTCCTATTAGTTTTGATTTCCATACTGGCATAGATATGGCATTTGTGTTTTTTGATCAGTATAATGCTGATAACAGGGATACTATATATACGTACTACAAAGTTAACAAGGATTTGTATAGACCAAATGGATATACATTAAAGGAAACTCGTCCAGTTGATAACAAAACATTAAAGATTTTGAAAAAAATTGAAAATGAAGTTCTTTCAAAATACTATAGTGCCACAACATGCCATGAGAAAACATTTGATCCGTCGGAAAATGATTCTGATGACATTGAATCGAGAATTTTTCCTAAGTTTAACTTTAGTGAAGAAGTCCTTATGATATTAGAGGAAGCTTATGGGATTGATGGGATCTTATCCTATGGTGATAACAAATCAGTCTATGGAGAAGTTCTTCTTAACAAGATTTATCGATCCAATATTTTAATGGGTATAAGTGAGTTAAGAAATCAGTTTATTCATATTGCTGGGCTCAATTCTGTAAGAGGCGTTACAGAAAGACTCTATTTCGATAATGACAAAAAAGTTCCATTTAATAACATTCTAAGACAATTAATTGCGTGTAACTTTGCAGATTCATCACCAGAAATAATTTTCTGTAACCAATGGTTAAATCGATTACACATTGGCTCATTATTAATATTAGAAAGAAGTACAGAAGGAGTAGCAACAGGTGTTTACATCGAAAAAGGGAGGGGGAAGGTTGCAATTGCTGACCTTGGCTTTGGAATTACACAATTACTGCCGATTATCTTTCAGATAATAATTAATGCTAAAAAAAGTAGAGGAGATGATTTTAGCTATTACCCATCAGTAGTCTGTATTGAAGAACCTGAAGCCAATCTTCATCCTGATTTTCAATCTTTATTAGCTGATATGTTTATTGATGCTGCTCATAAATTCAATATTCAATTTATCCTTGAAACCCACAGTGAGTATCTTATAAGGAAATTCCAATATTGGACTGCAAAAAAGCTTATAGAAGCAAACGCAGTGAATATTTTCTATTTGAATAACAGAGAGTCATCTAAGCACAGAATCTTAAAAATTCACATTAAAGAAGATGGAAGATTATCCGAACCCTTTGGTTCAGGATTTTACGACGAAGCTAACAGAATAATGTTGAATATTTTATCTGAAGAAAAAGGTAATTGAAAGATCATGTCAATTAAAACATTCATAGACCTACCTTTCTTAAAATCTTTTATTAAAAGGGAGCCAGCGATTCTGCCAAGGTCAATTTTAGGATTAACTAACCAGGTAAATGAAACCAGTATCTGGGCTGAAGCATGTAAATTTATTTTTAATAATTCCCCAATGTCTATTTCTATATCTGACGAGGATTTATTGAAAATTAACCCTAATGGCATTGACGATAATAATATATTAGTTAATGCCCTAATTAGTGAAGTGTTTTCGGGGAGTGACAAGTATTTAAGGATTAAGCCTCCAATTACATTAGAGACAATATGTAATTCATCTATCCCTCTTTTTCTTTTCCAGGATAAGTTAAGTGTAGATTTCAATTGCAAAGACTACGGTATTCTAAAGATAAAAGCAAAATTTCTTTTAGAACAATGGCGGTTGTATGGCAAAATGGAAACAATTTCAATTGAAAAAAATAACAAATCGGGTCTTAAAAAGTGGGAGGAAATTGAGAGATTAAAGCATCCTTTGAATTCACTTATAATATGCGATAACTATATTCTTAGTGAGGAAAGACTCTTAGCAAATAATCTTTTTCCAATTTTGAAAGCATTGCTTCCTACCAAAGATATAAATGAGAAAGTCAATGTTATGATTATTTACAGTCAGGAAAGTAAAGCAATTATCCAGAATCAAGTGTTAAGCACTAAGATTTTAGCTGACATAATTCACAAATATATACAGCAACAGCTATTTCTGAAAAATATCGAAGTATGCGTGATTAAGGCGAACTCACTATTTTATCATGATAGAAGGATTTTTACAAATTATTTTGCTTTTGAGTCTGGCAATACGTTTAATTATTTCGACAGTAGTGGTGCAGGTAGAATTAGAACAAAACTTCACATTTTCCCATTTATCGCATTGAATAAAGATAAATCATATTTATACAGTTTTCTGGATGATCTTTCTCTAATAAAGGACTTAATTAGAAAATCTAACTCTAATTCTGCAACTGAAATTATTGGCAGTCCCTCAAATAAACTATTAAATATTGTTCCATAAATATAAGGATTATGACCTTTGTTTTTAGGGTTTAATGTAAATAGTTATATTAAGTTAACTTAATAAATATCAAGAAATATCATCTGGTTCAACCAAGCCCTCCAACAACTCAACCCCACTTTGTATCTGCTTCAGTTCCCCAATTGAAGAACCAGCTATACCTTTAATGCTACCAATGAAATGATTGGTGTTAAGTAGAACCTGCTGTAGCTGTTTCTCCCTTTCCTTCCAGATCCGCATCATAGCGTCTTTTTCACGGTTATAACTTTTCTGAAGGCTCGTAAATCCGTCTACTATTGCACCAACCTGAAGCCTGAATTCGTTGGACATCAGGTAGTCGTATAACATTGACATTTTTTCACCTTTGTTGGTTTGCGAACCATATGCTTCAGCTATGCGAATCAGGCTGTCCCGAAGAACAACCACTAGACCCTTATAATCATTATAGCTAACGACCCATACACCATTTACCTGACCGATTCGGTCTATACCATCAGGTAGCACTTCCGATACCAATACACAGATATCCGCTTTTACTAGCACAGCATCAGCCTTCAGCTTTGTTATCCATTCGTTGCTAAAAGCTTTAGTGCGTTTGCTTTCAAAAGCTATAACGCCACAATCCTGACCTGATCGGTTTCTAACAGTTAATATAACATCCGCACCCCTGACACCCTTTGGAACCTCTGATATTGTATCATATGGAAACATTCCCGTCAGTACTTCTTCAAGCAATAATTCCTGAACCTCACCCTGAAGCTGCATAGACCCCTGTTCAGCACGACGTTTCATTTCATCCATCTGGGACTTCATGGCGTTGATGGTCTCGTCCTTTTCCTTCAGCTTCATTTCCACCCTTTCAGATTCACGCTTGCGAATGTTATCGGTTTCAGCTTTTAGGGTTTCCGTCATCTTTTGTTCGTATATCACTTCCAGATCCTGCTTCTGCTCATCCAACTTCCGCTTCAGCTGCTCGTTTTCAATTTTGGTTTTCTTCAGCTCGGACAGTTGCTTCTTGGTTTCGGTTGTTTCTTCGGTCAGGGACTTTATGGTCTCTTCGAACTGCTGGGCGACCTTTTGTTGAATATCCTTGGCTTGAACATCTGACAATATTTTAAGCTTCTGGTTAACAGTATCGTCAATAGCCTGTTGCTGTTTCTTCAGATCGGCTTCAAGGGTGGAAAGCTTTCCTTCTTTGGTTTTGAAGTCATTTTCAATTTTGGTGATCGCTTGGTTAAGATCGCTGCGGTACTTTTCTTCTAACTGTTTAGATATCACGTCTTCAACGGCGAATTCATGTCCACACTTGGGACAGGATATATGGGTGGATTGGAGGGTCATAAGGTATATGGTTGGTTATGAAGAGCTAAATTAGAGATTGTTAAAGACATTCTTAAAGTTAAAAAATCATTTTCCCAGATTGTCCTGATAATCTTTATAGTTTTACTCAATATTTATGATTGGTGAATGGGAACAAAGCAAAATAATATTTGTAAATTATGTAGAAGGAATCCTGCTAACCAGAAGAACTCCCATATCATTCCAAAATTCTTCAAAAAGCGGCTGTTCCCTAACGTGGGTAAAAAACATATATTATTGTTGTTTCGGGGTGGTAAAACATATAAGTATCAAGATATTCCGAAAGAAGACCACTTAATTTGTTCATACTGTGAAAATCGGATTGGAATAATTGAAACATACTGTACAAATCACTTTTTCAATAAGTTTCATAACAAAAGCAGACATAATAGCTTGTTCCAAATAGATATCACCCAGGTTGAAGAATATTTGATTGAATATGTTAAGTGCTTAGACTTTAATCCTTTGATTTTTAATCTGTTTGTAAATTCAATTGTATGGCGGGCATCAATGTCAAAAAGCAAACTGTTTGAGCAATTTGATATTGAACCAGAAATCCTTGAAAAGATCCGTAATCAGTTAAATGCTAATTTAAAAGGATCTTACAAAGAACTGATAGATACAATCATAAACTATATACCAGAAAATTACTATTCCTATGTCATTATAACAAAGAAACTGTTATCAGATACCCCAGAAGGATCATTATCAGCATTCAAAACACAAGAAGGATTATTCCTGATCAACCTTGTCGATTATTCTTTACTTTACTCGACTAGGGTGAAATTTAACCAACAATTACGGGTTATCGAAAACGGGGATTATTCTAACCACATAAATATCGGTGTTGGGAATGACGATAATTGGAGAAAGTTTCATCAAATTTACTTGAATAAGATGCTATAACTAATCTCGAACATCAATGGTTATTCGCTAATATCGTTTTTACGCCCACGTAAATCCTTCATTTTCTATACCATGTTCCGTCAAGAAATCGGTGAACTCTGAATAACTGTAGTTCCCGTTGAATCTTTTGGCTACTTCGTTCAATATTGCTTCTTTGTCTGTCGGATCACATTGTAGTAATTCGCACAGCTTGGGAATATGTTCCATCCTGACTGTTCGGCTATATTCATAATCACTATCACCCCAGCTTTCTTCTACGGTTTTCCCAATATCATAACCTTCAACGATAAGATCTTCTCCCTCAAAACGAGCAGTTATGGTGATGTGGATACCTTCGTTTTTGAAATCGAATAATGTTACTTCGAATGGCATGGTATTGCTTGTGGAGTAAGATTGGGATTGGCTGACCTTCTAAAAATGCTAATATAATACAATTGCCTGAATAGTTTAAGGCTGTTTTATACCACTCTCTCTGAATATTTGTATTTTTGATCTTTCTCGGTTGGCTTTCAGCGCAGAATGTCCACATCATGGGAAATACTATAAACACTTTTAACAATCTAACCCCAACCAAGAATCTCACCAAACTATGCTAACCCAAAAATACTCTGTCAACCAACACCTTATCGAAACATTAGTAACGTGGGTAAAATCAGGGGAGATTGCTATCCCTGAAATTCAACGACCATTTGTATGGGACAGCACCAAGGTCAGAGACCTAATGGATAGCTTATACCAAGGATATCCCATTGGATATGTTATCGCCTGGCGTAACCCCAATGTCAGGCTGAAAGACGGTACACAATCTTCTGGAAAGAAGGTATTGATTGATGGTCAGCAAAGAGTTACCGCTTTAACAGCTGCTATATTAGGTCAGCCGATCATAAATAAAGAATACCAAAAAGTCAGGATTGTCATTTCATTCCACCCTTTAGAGCAACGATTTGAAGTGTTTAATACTGCTATTCAGAAAGATAACTCATGGATACATGATATTTCCCCAATAATCACAGGTGATGTTAAGTTAAGCAAGGTCGTAAAAACTTATTGTGAAAATAACCCTTCAGCCATTCAAGATGATATTGAGGACACTTTAGAAAATCTAAAATCGATTACGAAGAAACAAATTGGTTTAATTGAACTGGATGGAGATCTGGATATTGAAACAGTAACAGAAATTTTTATCCGTATAAACTCAAAAGGTGTTGTTCTAAGCCAGGCGGATTTTGCTATGTCGAAAATAGCTTCCAATGAGGTTTATGGTGGTAACATGCTGCGAAAATGTATCGACTACTTCTGTCACCTGGCTGTTGCTCCTGAATTCTATGCACAGATTTCTGAAGTCGATGCCGAATTCCGTGCTACCGAATATTTTAACAAAATCAGTTGGTTACGTTTTGAAAATGATGACCTGTATGACCCTGATTATAGTGACCTACTTCGGGTAGCTTTTACTTCTGAATTTAACAGAGGAAAGTTAAGTGATTTGGTTAATTTACTTTCTGGAAGAAATTTTGAAAAGAAAATCTTTGAAGAATCTATAGCTGAAGAGTCCTATGCAAAACTAAAAAAGGGTGTGCTTAATTTTATCAACGAAACCCACTTTAAGAGGTTTGTGATGATAATTAAATCGGCGGGATTCGTTGATTCTTCATTAATAAGTGCTCAAAGCCCTATTAACTTCGCTTACATTTTGTACCTGAAACTTAGGTCGGAAGGGACGAATGATGCGAAAATTGAAACATTTGTCAGAAGATGGTTTGTTCTATCACTACTTACTGGAAGATATACCAGCAGTTCTGAAACAACATACGATTATGATATCAGGAATATAGCAGCAAAAGGTATTGAAGCTGTGCTGGAAGAAACCACCGCCGCAAATTTATCAGATGGATTCTGGGATGTTGGTCTTGTTCAACAGCTTAATACCTCGAATGTAAACAATCCTGCCTTCAATGTTTATCTGGCAGCACTTGCCAAGCTCAATCACAGAGGATTTCTTTCAAAAGATATTACTGTTAAAGAATTGATTCAGCATAAAGGGGACATCCATCATCTTTTCCCAAAAGACTATCTAAAAAAGAAAGAGCTTTCAAAAGGACAATACAACCAGGTAGCCAACTTTGTCTATATGCAGACAGAGATCAATGTGAAGATTGGGAATAGATCACCCGAAGAATATTTTAACATTTTGAAAGACCAGTGTAATGGTGGCGATCTACGTTTTGGTGGTATAAATGAACTGGAAGATCTGCAAACCAATCTTGAAGAAAATTCAATTCCAACAGGGATAATGGATATGACTATAGATGACTATACGCTGTTTTTAGAACAACGACGCATTTTGATTGCAAAAAAATTAAGAATTTACTTTAATACGCTATAATAGCCCATTCGTTTACAGTTTGTTAGGCGGTATATTACGAATTCATGAAAAGACTGATAACATACACAACTATAAGAGAAATTGAAATCAACTTAGACATTGATGTTTCCCTTCTGAATGCACGGATATTCACCACGACAGATTTAAGCAAAGTTGACAAAAACCAGAAACAAGAAAAAGGGAAAAAGTATTTATGCATTAGTATTGTTATACAACTTGACAAATATGAATCCGTACTTGATGGTGCAGCATATGCCAGACCTAGACTTTTGATCATTTTAGGGATTCTGACTTTCTTGACACAAGAATTATTTACACCATTCGAATTTTATAGTGGCTCAACTATAGAAGGAGACTTGGAAAAAGGGAAAAACAAGAAATTCAAATTTAATAAGTCAAATTATTTACCTGACTTTAGCAAAATTGTTGCGTTAACAGAATCTCAAAATGAAAATGAGAAAAGACTCTTCTATTCTTTAATAGACCGATATAGAAAAGCATTATTCCTGGAAAAGGAAAGTGAAGATAATATGATACATGATGACGAAGTTCTTCTTTCACATTTTCATATTCTTGAATTACTTTCTACTAATTACTATACTAAGCAAAAGCAACTAGCAACTCAATTAATTAAACAATTCTCTGAAAATATACTCAAAGACATTTATTTATTTGAAGGGAATCAACTACAATCTGAACAAAGTTCTAAAAGCAAACTTGTCGAGAGCCTTTTCATTTCAGAATTACCCGTTGCGAGCAAAGTAATGTTCATGTTTCAAGAACAAGGGATTTTAACCCATCGATTGAAAACTTTCGTTTCAGAATTGGTAAAAGATCGCAATTCAGTTGCACACGGCAGACAAGTTTATCAGGAAAGAGTAATTTTTCCAGTACCTCCATTTTTTCCATTAATTAGGAATAGAGAATATTCTTTAGATATGCTTAGAGTTCTTACAGGAAGATCTATTTCACTATTCTTAAAACTTGACCATTTGGACAAAGAATGGATTGACTTTGAGTACAACTTGATGCCTTCCATTGACGAGTTGAACACATTCATAAAAGAAAAGAGATTTGAAATAATTGAGATTGAAGATTTCTACAATGGTTATGACAATGATATAACACCATATACTATTGCGTACTATTTACTAAGTAAAAAACTTAAAGTTGAAGATGCTATTCCTGTGCTGTCAAATATTATCTTAAATTACAGAGAGATTGAAAATGAAATGACTCAATTAGTTTTATCAGTGATTCTAATTGTTGACGATGCAAGAGATAAGTTAAAAGAGAAGTGTATTGAAATTATTAAACTTTCATCTAAGGAAAAATGGTTGCCTGACTCTAAAATGCGAGATGTTTTATATTATCTTGAATACTTAGGGCACGAGCCAAGGACGCTTAGAGAAATGATTACAAAACGAGAGATAAGATGAAATACGACAGCCTAACAGCAACTTTGAGTCCTGGCGGAAGTGCGATTTTGAAAAGTAGTACAATTAATAAAAATATTGGGTTTGGTCAGGTTAGTGCATCTAATCTGCCACAGCGCAAAGCTGCAATCCATTACAAGTAAAATATTATACACCCTCATATCCAACATGGCTAAAACAACTAAACAAACAAGTATCGAAGAAACACTTTGGGATTCTGCCAATAAACTTCGGGGGACGGTAGAATCATCAGAATATAAACACGTTGTACTTGGACTAATATTCTTGAAATTTGTAAGTGACAAGTTTGAAGAGCGCAGGGAAGAACTTATTGCTGAAGGTAAGCAGAACTATATCGATATGGTGGAGTTTTACACCATGAAAAATGTATTTTATCTTCCTGAAATATCCAGGTGGTCCTACCTGATAGAGAATGCCAAGCAGGATGATATTGCCATTAAAGTTGACACCGCCCTTTTTACCGTTGAAAAAAACAATCCTTCCTTGAAGGGCGCATTACCAGATAACTACTATTCAAGACTGAATCTGGATGTTACAAAGTTGGCAGCTTTGCTGGACACTATCAATAATATTAACACCCTGAAAGACAAACAACAAGATATTGTTGGCAGGGTGTATGAGTATTTTTTAAGCAAGTTTGCCCTTGCTGAAGGAAAGGGTAAAGGTGAATTTTATACCCCTAAAAGCATCGTAAACCTGATAGCTGAAATGCTTGAACCTTATAAGGGAACGATTTATGACCCTGCCTGTGGTTCTGGGGGTATGTTTGTCCAATCAATCAAATTTATTGAGAGTCACCAGGGGAATAAAAAAGAACTTTCTATTTACGGACAGGAATATACTGCAACAACTTACAAACTGGCAAAAATGAACCTGGCTATACGGGGAATATCCGCCAATTTGGGTGCAGTACCAGCTGATACCTTTGGTAATGACCAGCACAAGGACCTGAAGGCTGATTTTGTAATGGCTAATCCCCCCTTTAACCAGAAAGATTGGCGTGCTGCCAATGAACTTCTTAAAGATCCCAGATGGAATGGTTACACTGTTCCCCCAACTGGGAACGCCAACTACGGCTGGATTTTAAATATGGTCAGTAAACTTTCAGAGAATGGTATAGCGGGTTTTATTTTGGCAAATGGGGCTTTAAGTGGTGGTGGTGATGAGTATAAAATTCGTAGAAAGCTTATTGAGAATAAGTTAGTGGAAGCAATATTCCTAATGCCAAGAAATTTATTCTATACTACTGACATAAGCGTAACACTTTGGATTCTTAATAAAAACAAGAATGCCCGAACTATTGAGATCAATGGGAAGATAAAATCCTATCGTAATCGAGAAAATGAAATTTTGTTTATGGATTTAAGACAAATGGGAGAACCCTTTGAAAAGAAGTATACGCAGTTTTCTTCAGATGAAATAAAGCTAATAACCGATACTTACCATAACTGGCAACAAACAGGATTTGAAAGCTCGTACAAGAACACTCCTGAATTCTGCTATAGTGCCTTCATCGATGAAATTTTTAAAAAGGATTTTTCTCTTGTTCCAAGCAAATACATCGAATATGTTAATCGTGATGAGAATTTAGATTTTGATATAAAAATGCAGATTATTCAATCAGAATTTGCGGACTTACTTAGATCTGAAACTAAATCCACTAAAGATTTACTCACCGTTTTTAAGGATTTGGGATATGAAATCAAATTATAGACCCTTGGGTAATTATATTCAAGAAGTTAACAATCGTGACACTGGTAAAACGATTGATTTACTTTTAGGTGTGAGCATTCAGAAGAAATTTATCCCTTCTATTGCTAATATAATTGGAACGGATATGTCGACATACAAAATTGTAAAAAGGAATCAATTTGCATATGGACCTGTAACATCAAGGAATGGCGATAAAATATCAATCGCATTACTTGAAAATTATGACGACGCTATTATTTCACAAGCATATACTGCTTTTGAAGTTTCGGATACTAATCAATTGCTACCAGAATATTTAATGATGTGGTTCCGACGACCAGAATTTGACCGATATGCCCGATTTATGTCACACGGTAGTGCAAGGGAAATATTTGGATGGGCGGAAATGTGCAACACCGAATTACCTGTTCCTCATATCGACAAACAAAAGGAAATTATAAAAGAATACAATGTATTAGTTGATCGAATTGAACTGAATAACAAACTAATACAAAAACTGGAAGAAACTGCCCAAGCCATATACAAGCAATGGTTTGTGGATTTTGAATTCCCTGATGAGAATGGACTACCATATAAGTCCTGTGGTGGAGAAATGACCTATTTAGAAGAGTTAGAAAGAAAAATACCAAAAGGTTGGCGGGATGGGTATTTGAACAAAATCACAGAATATTCTCGTAAGAAAGTTTCAATAAATCAAATTACTGAAAACATTTACATTTCCACAGAAAATATGTTGCCAAATCGTGGTGGAATAACAGCCATAATAAATTTTCCAGATGAAGGAAACGTAACTTCATTCAACATAGGAGATATTTTGGTTTCAAATATTCGTCCATATTTTAAAAAAATATGGCTTGCATCATTCGAAGGAGGATGTTCTAACGATATTTTGTGTTTTCAACCAAAAGGAATTATTAGCTCTGAATATTTATATTATTTACTCGAAACCGATGCCTTCTTTGATTATGTGATGGCAGGTAGTAATGGAGATAAGATGCCAAGGGGGGATAAAAAATGGATACTGAATTATCCCATAGTCATTCCAGATGAATTTGTAATTGAAAAATTCAATCAAGTAATTTCCCCTACTACAAAGCTAAAAAGTTGCTTACGGCTTGAAAATGAATTAATCAATCAATTGACAAATGTTATTCTTTCCAAATTGGCATCACTAGAAAACTAAGTTATGAAATTCACAGAAGATACTTTAGAACAAGCCGTCATTGAATTGTTTGAAAAAGAGCAGGTTGAACATTGTAATGGTTTGTATATCCATAAAGAAATTAGCGATGTTCTTCTACGTGATGACATTAAACAGTTTCTTCTGAACCAGTATAGTTATGACGATATCACCCTTAGTGAAATTAATAGCATCATTCGTAAACTAGATATTTTTCCAAGTTCGGCTTTGTATGAAAGCAACAAAGCTATCATGAAAATGATCGCTGATGGATTCGTGCTGAAACGGGAAGATAGAAGTAAGAAAGATTTATTTATCCAACTCATTGATTTTAAGTCATTAAATAAGCAGCTTGAAGTAGAAGAAAACGCTATGCTGATGGCTGCTGATCAAAAAGGGGTGTATCAAACCAAAGACAACAACATCTTTAAAATTGTCAATCAACTTGAAATTCAGGGTTATGAGAAAAGGATACCAGATGCTATTCTATATATAAACGGCTTGCCTCTGGTAGTTTTTGAGTTTAAAACAGCGGGGAAAGAACATATTACGATAAAGGACGCTTTCACTCAACTCACAGTAAGGTATCGTAGGGACATTCCAGAATTGTTCAAATACAACGCCTTTTGTGTAATCAGCGATGGGATTAATAACAGAGCAGGTTCTCTTTTCGCACCCTACGATTTCTTTTATACCTGGCGAAAGGTTAACCCAGAAGATGAACCTGTGGATGGAATAAGATCACTTTATAGCATGGTGAATGGCTTGTTTAACAAAAGACGATTACTTGATGTCATTCGCAATTTTGTGTATTTTCCAGATACTTCAAAAGATGAATTAAAGGTGATGTGCCGTTACCCCCAGTATTATGCCGCTACCAAGCTATTTGATAATATTAAGCAAGTTCAACGTCCACTGGGTAATGGTAAAGGCGGTACATATTTTGGTGCAACAGGTTGTGGTAAAAGCTATACCATGTTGTTTTTGAGCCGTTTACTAATGAAAAGCACTCACTTTTCAAGTCCCACTATTGTTCTTATTACAGATAGGACGGACTTGGACGACCAGCTGTCTGCACAATTTACCAATGCAAAGAATTTCCTGGGCGATGATACTGTTATCAGTGTTGAAACCAGGGCAGAGTTAAAAGAACTTCTGCAAAACAGGAAAAGCGGTGGTGTTTTCCTAACTACCATCCATAAGTTCACTGAAAGCACCGAACTGCTGACTGAAAGAAACAATGTTATCTGTATTTCCGATGAAGCCCATCGTTCCCAGATCAACCTTGATCAGAAACTAAAGTTCACCAGCAACGGTGTCGAAAAAAAATTCGGTTTTGCCAAGTATCTTCACGATTCCCTGCCCAATGCTACCTATGTCGGGTTTAGCGGAACACCTATTGATGGCACACTGGATGTTTTTGGACCTGTCATTGATGCTTATACCATGCAGGAATCAGTTGAAGATGGTATCACTGTTCGTATTGTCTATGAGGGCAGAGCCGCAAAGGTCTCACTCAATGATGAAAAACTGAAGGAAATTGAAGAATACTACAAGAAGTGTGCTGTTGAGGGTACAAATGAATATCAGATAGAAGAAAGCAAAAGAGCTGTAACCCAGATGGAAGTAATATTGGGCGATCCGAAGCGATTGAAACTGGTAGCCGCTGATTTCGTTGAGCATTATGAAACCAGGGTTAATGAGGGAGCAAGTGTATTGGGGAAGGTTATGTTTGTAGCTAGCAGCCGCCCGATAGCCTTTGCTTTATACCAGGATATCATAGCTTTACGTCCAGAATGGGCAGAAATCAAAGCTTGTGATGAAGATGCTGAAATTACAGAAGATGAAAAGAAAGAACTAAAACCTATCGAAAAGATACGGTTGGTGATGACCCGCAGCAAGGACGACGAAAAGGAAATGTACGATATGTTGGGTACAAGCGAAGATAGAAAGGAACTTGATCGTCAATTCAAAAACGCCAAATCCAATTTCAAAATCGCCATAGTAGTTGATATGTGGCTAACAGGCTTTGATGTTCCTTTTTTGGATACCATCTACATTGATAAACCTGTTCAGCAACATTCACTTATCCAGACCATTTCCAGGGTAAATCGTGTTTATGAAGGAAAAGAAGTAGGACTGGTGGTCGATTACATCGGTATAAAGAGTAACATGAACATCGCTTTAGCTAAGTACACCAAAGTGTTGGGAGATAATTTCGACGGAGCAGAAAAAGCTGTTGTTATTGTAAAAGACCTGTTAGATATACTGGCTAAGTTCTTCCACAAATTTGATACAGCTCCTTATTTTACAGGGACACCACTTCAGAAATTAGATTGTTTAAACAACGCAGCAGAATATGCCCAGCTGACAGAAGAAATGGAAAATCGGTTCATTTCACTTGTCAAAAAGTTGCGATCTGCTTATGATTTAAGTTGTAACAGTGACAATATCAGTGATTCCGAAAAAGATCATATCCATTTCTATTTTGCTATAAAGTCCATTATCCATAAGCTTACAAAAGGCGATGCCCCAGATACCGCTCAAATGAACGAAAGGGTGCGAAAAATGATTGAAGAAGCATTAATAAGCGACGGTGTCGAAGAAATCTTTAAGCTTGACAAGAATAACCCAAAGAACAACGCAGATATCTTCAGTGATGAATACCTGGCGAAAATTGACAAGATAAAGTTACCCAACACCAAGATAAAGCTTCTACAGAAACTCCTAGCCAAAGCAATAGATGAACTTAAAAAGACCAACAGGATAAAGGGAGTTGATTTTTCCAAAAAGCTGAAGAAGCTGGTAGAAATGTACAACGAGCGTAAGGATTTTGAAATCTTCCAAAGTGATGTCTTAGATGATATTGCCCAGCAGTTCGCTGATTTATTTAAAGATATCCAGACAGAACGCAATTCTTTTGTTGATTTGGGTATCAACTTCGAAGAAAAAGCTTTCTACGACATCCTGAAGGCAGTTGCTGAAAAATACAAGTTCGAATATCCAGAAGAAAAGCTGATCAAGCTATCCCAGGAAGTAAAGGTTATCGTAGATGACAAAGCCAAATACACCGACTGGTCACAACGGGATGATATCAAAGCAGAACTAAAAGTAGATCTTATTTTAATCCTTGCTGAAAATGGCTATCCCCCTGTTCCAAGGGATGAAATCTATAAGGAAATCTTTGAGCAGGCGGAAAATTTTAAGAAGTATATGAAGGAATAATTATAAACAACGGCTGGAAAATCTTTCTGGGTCGTGGCTTAGACATCATCCAAAAAACCGCTGGTTGGTATGATATCGTCGAATATTACCAGGAGAAGCGGTTATGTAAGGCGTGTGAGGTGACGTATGTGAGAATGGAATCAGACTAATATTTTCACTTTGTTAAAAAATCGTCCTCTACAATTATTCTAAATTTAGGGTAAAATTGTGTTTCTGGTTCTTTCTTTTCCTTTAAATCTTTGGTCGATATTTTGGATCGTCTTCTTTCAATATAAACGTCCTTCTTTTCAATTTCAGGAACTTCCATATTTATTTGTTTCCAACCAGGTTCAGAATAAACCTCTTCTTTAGTTAATGTCTTAATGGACAAAGACTCCTGGCCAGTAAGTCCCATTTTTTTGAAAAACTCTTCTGGTAAATATCCACTTTCATCCTTGCAAGCAAGGATATGCCAAGGATATGCATGAATTGGATGAAGGTTTTCGAATGTTGGAGTTCGCCAAGTTAATTCACCATTTCTATTTCTAAGAGCCTTTGCATAATTCCTATTTAGAAAATTGGCATTGATGATAGTACATCCGTAAAGCTCCTTTTTGTATAAAAGAGGATTTATGTTACCTGGATAGTAGTTATATAATAAATAAAGGGGGATCCCACCTTTCAGTTCTGAATATGCTAATAATGAATCAATTTGACGATCATGCCTCATTTGTGTATATCTATTATCAAGATATAACATTTTTGCTTGTATAAATAATTTTATTGGTCGACTATTTCTGAAAATAACTAATTCAATGTCATTGCCTGATACAGATTCATTTGTCGCTTCAGATAATTCAACATTCCATTTATACAAGATTTTTCCTAACATGAACCTATAAACAATGTCTTGGGTAATAGTGGGTTCATATATATTTATCCCATTATTGTTCCTTACAAAATAAATTCTACACCATGTATTAGCAGCTATGAATTTAAGGAAGTCACAGAAACTATGAGAATTTTCATAATTTCTGATGTACGGTTCTAATTTATTCATTTTCAATATCAGTTAACATAAATTCCAAAAATAACACTTCAGCTTTTGCATTTTCATCTTCAAATTCGATATTCCAGCGTTTCTCAATGAACTCCAATAATTTCATCCCTCTTTCAAAAATCGTGTCGGGATTCCAATCGTCGTAGCCAGAAACTTCAATTTCTGAATGAGAGCCATCTGAATAGCCTTGTCTTATCTTTTCATTTCTATTATCGAATTTAGGATTTTTCTTATCAATAAAGCAATCGTTTTGTAGACTAGAATTGATACTTTGTGACAACGGAAGAAGATTCCCTAATGTTCCCTGGAAGAATTTAATATTTGATTTTTTAATACCTTTAAAACTATTTTTCCAACATTTATTGTCAGGAGTTTGTGGATAAATGTGCTCAATAGACACTTTGTCCTTCTCACTCTTTACAAAAAGCTCCCAATCGATTTTCTGACTTCCCCTCTGACGTACTTTATCCATTTCATATTCATATAGGAGGTAACGAAGACCGTTCCAACTATAGAACCCCCCATCATTTTTGAACTTCTTTTCGATGTATTTACGAAAGAAATCCTTGTCAAAGTAAATTTCATCAGAGTCTTCAGCCGAGTCCATGAAATAGTAATTAATATGGCTATTTAAACTGTTTATCAGTTCATCGACAGTCAACTCTCCAATCCTAAGAAGTCGAGAAGCCCTATAATATTCGCTATTCCTGAAATTCGCCATTGATCTACAAAGTCTGAATCCAATGAAAATGAACCGCTCAATAGCTTTGAATAGCTTAACTCTTTGTTTAGCATCGACCTCTTGTGCTAGAAAAGATGCTGTTATTAGTGGTCTAAAGTAAATAATACCAATGCGATTAAGGCAGTCAATCCATGTACTTTCAGCTTTAGTAAGATCATTATTGTGAATTGGATTATTAGTGTTATACCAATGTACAGCTGCTGATTTTAAGCTATTTACATATTCTTCAATTTCTTTAGGTGATAATTTTGACCTTTTAACCAAAATATCTTCTTCAATTTCGTCAGAATCTTCTTGTTCAGGTTCCTCATCCTGGATCTTAACTTCTTCAAATTTCTTAATCGAACTTAATTTTACTTCCGTTTTGGCGAAAATATTTTGTGGAGTGAACTGTTTATCCAATAAAAAGCGGATATAATCATCACCTTTTTCTCTGGTATACTGGAAATACATAATCCAATGAGCGATTAGGAAATCATCATCGTTTAATGGCTTTTGCTTATTCCGACCTAATTGATAATATACTTCCTTCCAAGCTTCATTGATCTTTTCTCTTAACGCAAATTTATCATCCACTTTAAGTTCATCATCTTCATATAACGTTGTCAAATAAATAAGCCTATTCTTCAGTAGTTCAAGATTGGATAGCTTCTTCCCCCTATTGTTCATGGTTTCGAAAGCCACAAAAACATCAAAATCATTGCTTATTTCATAGAGGTTAAACATTAAGTTCTGCGTGACCTTTTTAAAGAGAATTTCAACTTCATCCAATCCGTACTTTTGAAAATAATTATTCAGGTTCTCGATGAAAAAGTTCTTCGCATTTTCCAGGTTTAATGTGTAAAAGGTCTCTTGAATTGTTCCACCGTTTGGTGAATTCAAAATTCTGTGCTTTAGAAATTTAAAACTTGGGTTATCGGTTTCATACCCGAATTTATAGGTACTAATAATGTTCTGCGGTGGTTTATGAACTACAAGATATTCTTCAATAATAGCTTTTAAGCTAAAAGATCCTAAATAGATATCCTCATCACTTTTTCCTTTATTCTCTGGGATTGTTCTTAATAACTCTGTGATAGCTTGAATAAGAATGACAAAAGTCGATAACCGTTGTTGCCCATCAACGACATGAAACGCCTTATAGCCACGATCTTCCAATAACCACCTATCATCGTTCCACTGATTCCAGATACTTTTATTTACCTTTTTTAAGGATAATAGTCCAGTGTAATGAAAACGATCTGGTGGTAAGTTCACGACATCATCCCAGAAGTCGGTAAGTTGTCTGGTGGTCCAGGCATAACCTCTTTGATAATCTGGAATTTTAAAGATTCTATCTTTGAAAATGTCTTTTAAGGATTCTAGTTCGTTCATAGTTTGAGTTTTAGTATAATGAAGTACGAAAGCAAAAAGACATCAATTGATACAATTGTTACTCGAATTCTATTGAATATAATATGCAATCTAACATAGCGACTCTACCTTGCCAAGCCAATAACTCAATCGGATTAGATGGTGGTTCTGAATTCCACCAAGGCATTGTTTGACATTTTAAGACAATTTCTTCCCAATATTGATCCTTATGTTTCATATTAATGTTGGACGGAATATTGAAAAAATTAGCAGCAGTTTCTGCATTTTGCTTATCAATACAAATAAAAATGTCAGGACGCTTCATTGCTAACAATCTAGTAGCTGTTGCCAGTCCAGCCCCGCCATCACGTACTTGAAATGCTTCACTGAATAAGTATATGAATTTATTGAAATTTGTTTGCGTTATTTCGCCTTCCAAAGGGACCTGATTAAGTGCATTTGATATTCCTTTGTAATTATCTTTAATCCCTTTTTTAAAGTATCCAGCACCAATCATACTTCCAAAATACAGCCAATTTATCCCTTCCCAAGTTCCAAGTTCAATTCCAGCGATTCTTTTGCGTAGGCTATAATCAATATTTCCAAATGAAGAATTAGCCTTAAAATACTTTTGGACGTGGTTAAGCAACATGCTTCTTTCTTTTACCACCGCAATACCTTCAATAGATACCAATGTCTTATAGTACTCATCCCAATTGAGATTTTCAAGATCGATGAAATATTCATTTTCGTCAGCCATATTTCTACTATGAATGTTAATTCAAAAACCTATTCCCTTCAGGATCAATCAACCCGATTTGTTCCAAATACTTATATTCCCCTTCTAAAATCTCTTCCAGTTCTTCATCAGTAAGTATGATTTCCATCTCCACACAGTTGTGAATGATGTAATACTTCATCTCTTCATGATCTACATCAATGGGATATTCGCTGATCGTATCTTCTTCTGTGGTCAGACCAATGGTGTCATAATAATCATTCTGGACCAGCAGAATCTGTAAAATATCCTCTTCAGTAAATTTCTCCTGAAGGATCGGGCTAATATTTTCATAAGCTACTTCAGCAGCTTCTTCAAAATCGTATTCTGGGTCTTCCATCTGTGAAAATGTCAATGTTTTATTAATCTTGTTAAATCACACCCAACAAATCTTCCACTTAACCCTTTTAATCTCATTTTTAGCGAGTTATCTCCACGAACTCGCACAATCCTCCCAAAACAACCTTTCTCTCGCCAGATGTCATTAAACTGCGTTTTGAAACACCCAACAAGCCCAAGGTTGGAAACAGACCAAAGCAACCTGAAAAGTTGGAATGACTCCCTTAAATCCCCAAAACTGCTTTTTGTCCTGGTTAGGTACACATCCAATCCTAGGTTCCTAACATCTAAGTGATAGAATTTGAGCATATTAATGTTCAAGGTTAAGTATAACAAATATGCTGAAAAATGCTGAATGTCTGACCAACTCTTTCAGCTTAATGTTTATCTTTGGTATCTGGTTTACTGAAACCAAAAATTTAACCATTGATAATCAATAACATAAAAATTTGACATAGACAAAAGAAATTAAAATACTGCGCTTACTAAAGCAATTCGCCAACTGAAAACCACCACACATTTAGCACGGACGAAATTGCAAAGTAGACGCTCCCGTAAGGGGGTGTCCTTTGTGAATTTCATTCTGTGCAAGCACGTGGTGGTGCTACAGTTGGGTGAATGAAACATCGGTTCACCCCTATTTTTTGTCCCAACTCAAAACCAATCACCACGAAAAACAGCCATATGAAAAAGACCTTTTTAATTTTATCAATAACAGTTATCAGCGTCATAACTTACGCACAGATCCCAACAAATGGCTTGATCGCATGGTATCCACTCACAGGTAATGCTGTTGATAGCAGTGGTAATGGTTATGACGGTATTATCACAACAGACACTGGTAATTACCCAAAGTTGGTAACAGGACACGATGGTATACCTTATAGTGCCTACGAATTTAAAGGCGGAAATACCGCCGCTATCGCTTTACCAGCTATCGCAGTTCAGGGTGATAGTTCCTTTTCTATTTTTTGTTGGATTAAGGTTAACTGGGATGGTACATATAACGGAACAGCACCGATAATGAGCATAGGCGGGGCGGTAGTAAACCCAGCAAATCAACAAAGCCATCTTATCTTTTATGATTTTCCTCAACAAGGTGGACAATTTGGTTTAGCTAATACGTGGGATATGAGCATATATGGACAAATTGGGGCAGATTACTGGGTATGGCATTATATTGGAGTAACTTATGATCACGATACCCGCATTTTAAGGCTGTATAAAGACAGTGCTTTTGTTTCAACACAATTTGATGTTTACAATATCAACACAGAAGGTCAAAGCAACTTTATCGGACATAATGATTATGTACAAGGTTGGTTCGACCATCGTTCCTTTAATGGAACAATCGATAATTTAGTGTACTTCGGTAGGGTTATTGACAGTGCGGAAATTATTGGGATGCGTGATAACCCCCAGCTTACAATAACAACATCTGTGAGTAGTTTCGCTCAAACACCACCTTCAATTGATGTTTACCCCAACCCAAGCAGCGGCTCATTCACTGTCACAACATCAGCCAAGGCTGGAACTTTTCAATTGTACAATATGCTCGGTGATATAATTCGCCAAGGAACAATATCTGATAAGGGAATAATCCAGGATATCCCACAAGGGATTTACTTACTGAAGGTAACGGCGGGAGGTATTGTTCAGGAGAAGAAGGTGGTAGTTTGTCGGTAGAATTTCTATCGACCAGAAAAATTTAAAAACCATATTTTATTACAACAGATAGCATCAAAAGCGATGAAAAAAACTGAAGAATCAGATTTGACAAAATTCAATCTCAAAGGGAAAGTTGAAACAGTTGGTGAATTTGATACTATTTCAAATCATCGGTTTAAAGTGACCTATATCTTTAACCAGGTTGGCAATATTATTGCGCATCAAACCTTTGATAAACAAGGAAGTCAGGAGTTTTTATATGAAAACATCTATGATGATAACGGTGTATTTATCAAAGAAACGTGTAAGGGGAAGAAGGGTGTTTTATCATCAGCTATTATGGGATATGATGAAAATGGAAATATTATTTCCGAAAAGGGTATTAAACCTGATGGTACTACCACATTCGTTAACACCTTTGAATACAAGGAATTTGGACATGTAATAGAAGAAACACGCAGCACCAAGCCTAATGGGAAAATTGATTTTAAAATTGTTTCGAAGCTCGATGACAAATATAATATTGTGGAAAATCAAGTTTATAACTCTAAGGGTCTACTAGATAACAAGTCTACCTATAACCATGATGAAAAAGGAAGGGTCATCGAGAGAAGAGAATATTATACAGGTGACATTCTTGAACGGCTATCCACCTATCAATATGATACAGATGGAAACATGGTTGAACGTAAAACGATTGATGCTGATGATACACTTTTGGAAAAGGTAACGTACATGTATTCAGATATTGATGAAAATGGTAATTGGTTGGAAAAACAAGAGTTCATTGACGATGAGTTATTTGAAACGACCAGAAGAACAATATTGTACTTTGAAGACTAATAATAGTTCCACCAGCAATGACTCCTGAACAAGAATCATCTATTTTAACCGCAACCAAGGAAAAGATCGCTATTTTTCTCTATGACTGTCTGAATCACCGCATTGGTAATGGATATAATGGATGGTCAGTTCCCCATTACAGCGGATTTTTCATTCAATTCGCTGGTCTGGATGACAATGAAAAATCAGTTCTGATGAAGGCTTGCGAAGAAATGGAATCTGATCTTTGCCTAATACCAGGTGCTGAAGATCGATCTGAACCATCAGCGGCAGTATTGACCTTTAAAGGAATCCGCAAGTACATTTATAAATCTGATGACTTAACCACAGAGGCTGAAGCCAGACTTATTATTCATCGGATAAAGGAAAAAACTGTTCGTTGGTTATACCGTTGTCAGAATCAGCAAGCTGGAAACGGATATGCTGGTTGGAACATGCCAGGATATACAGGAATATTATTTCAGTTTGCTAGCTTGGATAATGTTGAGTTTACATTTATGCAGCAAGCCTGTGATGAAATGATAGCTGACAACATTATTGAAGTTTTTATTGAAGATCGTGAAAAGCCGACAGGGTTAAGATTATTGGAAGCAGGAAGAGAACTGTATAACAGTTTGATTCAATAAGAAGAACAATATACCATAAACATGTATACACGACAGAAAGTATCAGATAACCTGTTCCATGTCTTTTCTCCTGAAGGGGACGTGATAGCAAATCATAACGGTATCCCTTTCCCGCCATTATCTGAGGAGATATCGAGCATTCTATCAGAAGACTTGAACGATATCATAAAATCGGAACAGAAAAAGCCAACCAAGAAAAGGTCATCGGTTAAATCTATCGATCCTAAGTTGAGTTTTACCTATTGTTTCCTTTCCACTATGATTGAAGCAGGGGACTATGATTTTGACCTTGAAATCGAAAAGGCTGTACCAGAAGATCGGCTATTTTACCTAAATCCAGGTCCACCGTTAGTAATAACAGAGTTAAACAGTACCGAAAAAGCCAGATCATATTTTGGTCTGGATCATCATACCCTGGAAGTTGATTTTTCTAAAGCACGTGTTGGTGGATCTGTTTCTGGTGGAATTTTAGCGAAAGCCAGGAATACATTTGATAACTTACTACCCTGTGAGCGATTTGTGGTGGATTTTCTATTTCATTACATGGATGGACAAAGTATAACAATACCGCTGTTATGGGTACATGGAATAATATCTGATGAAGAATATATCGCTGGGTTATGGGTCTTTGTCCATTATGCGGATGTTGAAGAACTTAGCAAACGCAGTAAGGCTTATCAATATAAGCTATCACTTTTGAAACGGTTACAGTATCTAAGAACAGTTTTAAATCTTTATAAAACAGAAATGTAATAACGAATAATTGATTGGTCATGGAAAATCCATTTGAAACCATAGAAAAATGATTAACCGATATATTAAAATACTATCCCATATCTAATGTTTCCATAGCGATTATTGGACCGTACTTTTCAAGCTGCTCTGCATTTAAGTATTTGTCCCTAACTAGAATAATATCATCGATTCTTTTATTTTCAATATTCTCAATGAATTTTTCAGTTAAAATCACTACGATTTCATTATAGCCATTGTTAAAAGCATCTTCAATTTGTTCGATGTAAACATCATTTACTTGTTCAATCCAATATCTTACCGCTTCTGTATCCCCATTGAAACAAGCTTCTTGTAAATTGCGTTCTGCGTCATATTGAGCAAGTATTTTATTAGCAATGTCTTCATCACAATGAAAACCAAACTGTGACCCATCATCAGACATTGTTCCATTAGCAACGAAAAGTTTAATGAATTCAACCTGCTGAAGGAAAATTATAGTTGACAACAGCTCATTTATTACATGAAGCCCTATTTTGTCCGATGATATTTCTTTATTCGCAGAAAATAAATTATCAAGTTTGATATCCAGTTCCGAAACAGAAAGCTTTAACCCCAATCTGGTTTTTGCTTCTTTACAGTAAGAACGTGCTTTTTCAATTCCGATCCAATCCTTCTTTAACATATTGGCAGCTACTCCTGTTGTTCCACTGCCGAAGTATGGATCTAAGATTACTCTTGATTTTGGGAAGCAAGAAATAAGGTCATATGGCATTTGGACTGGGAAAGTTCTTGTATGTCCTTCCTTAGTAAGTTCAGGTTTCCAGTTGTTCCAATCAAAATAGTCTCTGCCGTTTATAGTATTAATAAGCTTTGTGGTTTTCTCTTTCGCCAGCCAATATACCTGTTACCAGAAAGCAAATATGCTGTGATTTCGGTAATTAAGAATGTATGGATTTCAGAAAATAGCGATGCATGATCGTGGGCAAAAATAGGTTAAATATTTTCTTTAAAAATGGTTTTTCTGTTTTCCATGCGGTAACTTTTTCCAGTAAGTTTTATAATTTCACATCGGTACAAGATTCTATCAAGTAAAGCGGTAGTCAATACGCTGTCTTTCAGCACATCAGCCCATTCAACAGGAGATTTGTTTGTAGTAATGATAAGGGATGTCTTGTCATGGAGTTCATTAATGAGATTAAAGAATGCCACGGCATCCTGCTGTGTTACAGGGAACATCATAATGTCATCAATAACAAGCAGATGGGATCTCATTATCCTTTTATATTCACTTGCGGCTGACCTGGTTATATCTTTCATTTTAAGGACTTTTATTAATGACTCCATCGTTTTAAAATAAGCCCTGAAGCCTTTATGTACGGCATCAAAACACAGTCCTGCTGCGATGTATGTTTTCCCTGTTCCTGAGGGTCCCATCAGGATAAGGTTGTAGTTTTGTTCGAGCCAATTGAGCTCACGCAACTGATTAAGTTGTTGTTTTTCAAGCCCGTTGGCTACAGAATAATCATAAAGATCAAGATTGTAACACAAAGGCAGCCTTGCCTCGTTAGTGCGTTTTTGCTGATCCTTTTCTTGTCGGTGTTTAATTTCCTCTTCCATAAGGGTTTTAATGAATTCTAAGTAACTAACTTTCTTGTTCTGGGCATCGGATAGTATTTCATCCAATCGTGCCGAAAGAGCAGTTAAATGTAGTTGTTTACATTGGGTTTTTATGAGTTCTGTTTTTGTCACTTTTTTCAACTTATTGGTTAACAATGTTTTCATAATCCTGAATGTTGCTTGTTTGAGGGGTTTGAACTGCTTTATCGATATTTCCGTTGTTGAAGAGTTTAATAGGATTTTGCTTCACTGATGCTTGGTTTTCAAGCAGATGAACATGAAGCACCTGTTCAAACTCATGACCATTGAAAAGCTGATTTGACAAACAAAAGTCCAGCGTTTTATCGACAACAAGCTTGTCAGCCGTTGGTAGAACTTTTAGTAAAACCTGCAAATGATCTCGGGTATACCTGGGATATACTTCTCTTATCTTCATGACAAAACATAGCGCCTGTTCATTTTGTGTAAAGTAATTAACGGTTTGTTTTATCATCTCATCCAGCGTCTTGGAAGTGTCACGTCTGTGGTTGGTGTTTGTGATCTTTTGCCCTTTTAGCCCCGAGATTGGGAAGGTGCAAATTTGCCCTTCCTGAAGGTTGTATATTGACAGTATATTGTCATTTTCTTTGACAATCACCAGTGTTCCTGCGCCTTTGTATGTGCCCCTGGGGAGTTCATAAAAATTGCTTCTAAAAGCGATGGTATTGTCTTTTCTGACCGTATAGGTTTTGTGTTCCATGTTCTGGATGGTTAAAGGTGTATATGGCTTAAGATATTCTTGTTCAATAAGGAACTCACTGTCTGGAGATTTTTTTGTAAGGTTGTGGGGAAGGCAGTTGGCTGTTCTTCCCAACCATGCTACGGCCTCGGTATTTAAGGCTTCCAGGTCATAGTATGACCTGTTGTAAAGAAAATTTTTCTTGACGTACTGGATGACATTCTCGATTTTCCCCTTGCTTTCAGGATCAGATTTCCTGCAAAAATGCAAGATAAAGCTCCTGGATTTTGTGTACTCTTTGAAGGTGGTAGTCAGGATTACATCGCCCAGGTTCTCATCCACGAGCATTGTCCTATCCTGATCATACACAATGGTCTTAGGTATACCGCCAAAGAATTCAAAGGCATTTTCATGCGCCTGACAAACCGTCTGCGCAGTGAACGGCTTATCCAAAAACCAGATAAACTTCATACGGCTTCTGGACAAAACCATGGCGAAGAATTTCACCTTCTTGCGTGTGCCATCAGTCATTCGCATATTGTAATCGCCAAAATCCACCTGGGCCTGCTCCCCGTAAGGTAACTCCTCTACTGGAGAATATTCTCTGGCTGGCTTTACTATCGGAATATTATGAGTCTGACGGACATGCATCACAAAATTGTACACTGTTTTGCTTGTGACATCAGGCAAATCGGGATGATGCTCCTTAAGCCAGTCGTGTATCTGGGATGAAGAAGTATCCTGGAACTCCAACAGCTTCTGTTTTACAAAATCTTCGTAGGAGGACAGGGTTTTCTCCCGCTTCACTCTGGAAATAAGGGATTGCTCAAAGTCCTGCTCTGACATTGTCAGGTACTTGCGGATTGTCCTGCCGTCCATCCCCAAATATCGGGCAATACGTTCAGAACTAAATCCGAGTCGATCGTAATGATGAATAAGATGATACATGATCCATTGGTTTAAGTCTTTCTTTGTCATAAGGTTGGTATTGTTACCAACCGAAATAACATCATTAAATTGACTTGCCCAAGGGAAGGGGTTTTGCCCCATGGGGCAAAACCCCTTCCCTTGAATCATACATCGCTGTTTTCCGAAAACACTACATTCTTGTTTTCCGAAATCACTACATCACTAATTACCGATTTTGAGACATTGTTATTTTCTGGTTACA
>Ga0247840_10001562_pt1 | contig 44518 bp, 37 predicted proteins | sample LaCruzMarch2015__FD_192404 | JGI IMG/M metagenome (GOLD analysis project Ga0247840, IMG submission 192404) | Freshwater microbial communities from meromictic Lake La Cruz, Castile-La Mancha, Spain - LaCruzMarch2015_17m | ecosystem: Environmental > Aquatic > Freshwater > Lake | place: Spain... | reverse complement strand
GATATCCGTTAATCAGCAGCAACTTTGATTCCGGTGTTGTCTATACGTTTACCAACTGGCACGGCATCGGATATTGCAATCCGTTTTATTACGGGTTGTATAACGGAACCGCCATGAGCGGGCCGGGACTCTACCGATTCTCCGATCCTACCGACCCGGAAAGCGCGGCAACACGGCTGTTTGCTCCGCAGACATTTCCTTCTAACACCTGGAGCGACATGGACTTTGATGGTACGCGCTGGCTTTTTGTAAAAACAGCAGAGGCGGAAAACCCCGGTATTTATCAATTCGATCCGCTGACGACCAACTTCACCTGCATCAGCGGGACAGAAACCTACACGAATTGGGACGGGCTCGGCGTGTACGTTGCGCCGGAACCGCCGCCGCCATCTACAAATATACCGCTTTTGCATAAGAAAATTTATGTCATCCTTTTCGGCGGACAATCCAATGCACTGGGCTGGGGATATCATCAATATCTGCTGGAAAGTACAAATCCGCAGGATTTAGCGCTGTCCTTCCCGCAAACCGATGTAGATCTGTTTGTCGGAAACGCAGGCTGGCTACCAATCAACACACTGGTTCCGCTTCAGTCCGGCGCTGGCAATCCCAGCGTGAAAACAAAAATAGATACCAACAGCACACCAGCCGTAATAACGATCATGCAGCAGTACACGGCGCTGACCAATGCGCCTGTCAATCGGTTCGGGCCGGAATTGAGCATAGGGCGAACTATTCGCGATCTGATCCACATCCCGAATTCGAAAGTAGCCGTTATCAAATACGCCATCGGCGGGACCAGCCTTTATCTGAAATGGCTCCCAAATGGGACAACCAACAGCGCGACCGACGGCGAAACCTATCAAGGATTTCAAACCACGGTATGGAATGGCCTTGCCGCGCCACAAACGCAATACCCGGATTATGAAATTGAAATCCTCGGCATGGGCTGGGTGCAGGGAGAAGCAGACTCCACGGCAGAACAATGCACCAACTACTTTTCTAACCTGACCAATTTTGTGGCGGATGTGCGCGCCACATTCGGATCGAACATCGTTTTCGCGCTTTCGAAACTTTCTCCCAATCAAAGTCCCAGCACTTATCTCACAACCGTGCGGGTGGCTCAGCAGGCCGCCGCTGATACGGTTTATAAAGTCGTCGCCACCGAAACTATCGGAGCCAATTATTCAACGGCGACAGCTTCTACGGAAGGCGGTGTTCATTATCTTTCTGCTTCCCTGCTGCAGATCGGGCGCGATCTCGGAACTGCGATTGTAAACGCCAGCGGACTCGATACCGACAAAGACGGCCTGCCGGATGCGTGGGAAAACAGCTATACGCCGCCTGGAGCCGCGGGGTTGGGCGTTTTGCCGACTTCGGATTATGATCACGACGGCCTGACCGATCTTCAGGAATTCCAGACTGGCACCAACCCGACCAATTCCAACGATAGTCTGACGTTAACAAAAACGGCTTCGCGGATCCGCTGGTCGGCTAAAAAAGATATCCGTTATCAAATGACTGTCTCTACCAATCTGGTGTCGTGGACGGACTTCGGAACTCCGGTTCTGTTGAGGGACGGCCATAACACGGTCGAATTCGACTTTTCGCAATATGTTACAAACAGCCGTTCCGGTTATTTCAAACTCCAAGTCCGTTAAATTAGAGATCATCCTTTCTATGAAAAATGTTCGTCGGTCGCCGGTCTTTTTGATTCTGGGGTGCTTGCTCGCGCTCGCTCTAGCAGCGACCGTTTCCGCCGCCAGCATCAGTGTCAATTTTTGCGTCGGACAAACCGATGCCAGCCTGGTGGACGCCGGAGAATCCGCCACGCAGTTCCAATCTGTGGACGGAACCAACTGGAACCACGTTCTGCTCGCCAACAAAAAAGGATCACCAACGAACTTCATCACAGCCAGCACAGGTGGAAATTTCATCCCGCTGCGTGATGCCTCCGGCAACACCAATGCGGCCCAGCTCACATCCACCATACCGGTTGGCGACGGTTTCTGTAATTTCTCCTACGCAACGCCTGAGCCGCAACTAAGCAGCTCCGGTGAGGCTGCGGTAATGAATTCCTACCTTCTCATAGCAGGCCCCGCCGAAACTTTCACCGTAAGCGGACTGGGTGCGGCGTTCACGGCCAATGGCTACAAGGTCTATCTTTTCTTCGACATCGGAACGAATGTTACCAGCGCACGCACACTCGGTTACTCCGTCAGTGATGGTCTGAGCTCCAATATTTTCTGGACTGTGGATCAAGTCGGAGATCAGTCGGACACAAACGACGACGGCACCATAGAGTGGTTGCAGACAACCGGATCCACGTCCGGCACTGCAATAACGAATGCCAATTACGCCGTATTCGAAGGATTGAGCGGATCAAGCTTCACGGTTTCATTGCCGCAAACGCCCACGTCTACCCGAGGCGCTATCAGCGGCATCCAAATCGTCGCCAACACAGGGGGATCGGCTCCGGTCATTACATCCTTCACCGCCACGCCGGGAACAATCACTAATGGCGCAACATCAACGCTCGACTGGCAGGTGAGCGACGCGGACTCGGTTGCGATCAGCGGCGGCATTGGAGCGGTTGCCGCCAGCGGCACCACCAACGTGACACCTGCCGTCAGCACCACCTACACATTAACCGCCAGCAACGCGTTCGGTACGGTGACGGCAAACGCGACCGTCAATGTCAGCGTCAACAAAGGCCCCGTGGATGTCTACCTACTGGGCGGACAGTCCAACATGTCAGGACAGGGCTTAACCAATGGCATTCCGGCCGGGCAGGAGACGATAACCGGCGTGCTTTTTTACCATTCGACCACCGTTCTTGGAAATACCTTGCCTAATACGCTGTACACAGACGTCACACCGGCTGGCGCAGACATCGGTAAGTTCGGCCCTGAAATCGGGTTTGCCAACTGTATCAAGCAGTTGCGCCCCGGCGCACAAATGGCTCTCATTAAATATTCGGTGGTCGGCACCAGCCTGATCTGGGACTGGCGCCCCGGCGCTAACGCTACCGACACGGCCAACCGGGGAGCGCAATTCACCGGCTTCGTTAATACCATGAACGGCGGTCTCGCCGCCCTGCGCGCCGCCGGTTACGAACCGCGCATCGTCGGAATGCTGTGGCAGCAAGGGGAGCAGGACGCTAAAGATGGATGGGACTCCGCCACCTCCAGTGCTATTCCGAGAGAAACCAACGCCGGGTCGCTTTACGAATCAAATCTCGTGCATTTCATTGCCCGGGTACGCGAACAGTTCGCTACCGACATCGCGCCGGGAGGCCTGCGCTTCGTGCAAGGTACGGTGCTGCCCTATAATGGGGCTGTTGCGCCCGTTAAATTTCCGGCCCGCCAGACCATTAATACCGCCAAGCTCGATATAGACGAGAACTCAGGTTCGCCGGTATCCGTACCCAACACCAGCACAGTCTATTGCGACCAAACCATTACACCCAGCGGCGCGGATGAAGTTCATCTGACAGCCGAAGGTCAGTTAATGCTGGGTAAACTTATGGCCGAGCACATGCAGGCTCCTAACTTTTCCAACTGGTCAGCAGGGCTCACCAACAGTGCGGCCGGTGATGACGACGGCGACGGATTTTCAAACGGTCTGGAGTTTTTCCTCGGTACGAACCCGAAATCGCCGGACAGCCGGACAGCCGGTCCGACCTGGTCTCCGGCGCAACTGGATGCCGGTGGCGGCCTGACGAATTATTTTGTAATGAGCTTCCGGCGAAGCATGACGAACAATGCCGCCGGTTTTTCCTGGCAGGTTGACGGCTCAACGAATTTGAACAACTGGGCCGCCTCATCATTTACCCCTGTGCTGGTGGATCGCACCAATTACGCCGATGGCACAGCGACGTTCCGCTACCGTACCGCACGCCCAATGAACACAGATTTGCAGAGCTTTTTGCGGCTGCACCTGCTGTTTTCAAATCCGTAAAAGGAAAAAAGAAGAGAGATAAGTACTGTTGAGTGTAATTGATGGCCTACCGATCGGCGCGAAAGGGTGACGGAAACCACTGCTTCGGTCTGCAAGGGGGCGGCGGGAATAACATTACAAGGCGAGGTCGGTCGCACTGAATTGATTTCATCCGGTCCACGTACCGGTGCTGGATCAACGAAAGAAATAAAAAAGGAGCCGTGAGATGAAACAAATAGTTGCCGTTATTGCAATGGCCTGCGCCTTGGCCGGTCAACCATTCGCCAGTGATCTGGAAACAGGTTTTATCACTCCGCCCGACTCTGCCAAGCCGCACACCTGGTGGCACTGGATGAACGGCAACGTCACCAAGGAAGGCATTACTGCCGACCTGGAAGCGATGCGCCGCGTGGGCATCGGCGGCGCACAGATTTTCAGTGTCGGCTGCGGCATCAATCCCGGCCCGGTTAATTTCCTCTCTCCGGAATGGCGCGAGATGATGAAGCACGCGGCCAAAGAAGCCGACCGGGTCGGAGTGGAGCTTTGTATTCACAACTGCGCGGGCTGGTCAAGCAGCGGCGGCCCGTGGAATACGCCGTCCAACGCGATGCAGCAAATTGTCACCGGCGAAATTTCCGTTAAAGGCCCGGCGCATTTTTCGGGCGCGCTGCCGCAGCCGCCGACCAAACTCGATTACTACCGCGACATCGAGGTGCTGGCGTTCCCGACACCGGCCGGTGAAGACGTGACCATGCAAGCCCTGTCACCGAAAGTCACCGCGAGCATATCCAACTTCAACGGCAACACCGTTTTTGATAACAACCCGAAGACGGTGGCGGCCCTGCCCCTGCCCGATGGAGATAAAAAGCCGTTCGTTCAATTCGAATTTTCTCAGCCGCTCACAGCGCGGTCGTCCCTTATTACACTCGGCGCAAATGGCAACAGTACGCGGGGCGTCGTTCAGGCTTCCGACGATGGCCGGAACTTCCGCGATATTCAGTCATTCTCTTTTCCCCGCAACGGCGGCAGCGCCACGCTGTCGATTTCACTGGGAACCCATCCGGCTCCCGCAAAGTTTTACCGCGTCAAGTTCACGACTGGCGGGCTGAACGCCAAACAGGTAAATGTGGCGGAAGTTTCGTTCAGTCCGTGCCTGCGTATTGATGATGTATTTGCCAAGAGCGGTATGAACATGGGCTCTTTGAACAAAAAACCGTCTCCGGCAGAATCTTCGATTGCTCCGGCACTCACTGTGAATCGTAAAAAGGTCATCAACCTCACCGGTCAGATGAAGCCGGACGGACAGCTCGACTGGGATGTACCGGCAGGACAATGGACGATCCTGCGCATCGGTTACACACCAACCGGACGGGAAAATCATCCGGCCCCCGAAGGCGGCCTCGGTCTGGAATGCGATAAGTTGAGTGCAGAGGCGCTGGATGCGCACTGGAACGGCTTCGTGCAAAAAGTAATTGATGACCTGGGCCCGCTGGCCGGCAAAGGCAAGGCGTTCAACAATGTGCTGATTGACAGTTATGAAGTCGGCGGACAGAACTGGACGCCGAAATTCCGCGAGGAATTCCAGCAGCGGCGCGGCTATGATCCGCTGCCGTGGCTGATCACCATCACCGGCCGCGTCGCGGACACTCCGGACGCGACGGAACGGTTCCTGTGGGATTTGCGGCGCACCATCGCCGATCTGTTTGCCGAAAAATATTACGGCCATTTCAAAGAACTCTGCAACCAGCGCGGACTTGCCGCCTCAATCGAACCGTACAATGGTCCTTATGAATCGCTGCAATCCGGCAAGCCCGCCGATATTCCGATGGGTGAATTCTGGGTCGGGAAAGAACCTCATTTCTCGCTGAAACTCGCCGCGACGGTCGGACATATTTACGGAAAACCCGTCATCGGCGCAGAATCGTTCACCGCAGCACCGAGCGAAAATCATGGGCGCTGGCTCGACGATCCCTATGCGTTTAAGGCGGCCGGAGACCTTGCATTCAGTCTGGGGATCAACCGTTATATTTTCCACCGCTACGCGATGCAACCGTGGACCAACCGTGCGCCCGGCATGACGATGGGCCAGTGGGGCTCGCACTTCGACCGCACCTGCACCTGGTGGGAACAAGGCAGCGCGTGGATGAAATATATCGCCCGCAGCCAGTTCATGCTCCAGCAGGGACGCTTCGTCGCCGACGCGGCCGCATTTTGCGGCGAAACCGCGCCGGTGCAAATGCCGGCGATCAGTCCTGAACTGCCGCCGGGCTATGCCTATGACGGCATCAATTCGGACGTGTTGATGAATCTGGCCTCGGTCAAAGACGGCGCGCTTGTTCTAAAAAGCGGCATGCGCTACCGCATACTGTCACTGTCCCAGCCGGATCGCACAATGACACCGCAACTGCTGCGCAAGCTCCGCGATTTCGTCGCCGAAGGGCTGACACTCGTCGGTCCGCCGCCGGAAAAGTCGCCAAGCCTCAACGGCTACCCGACGTGCGACGCAGAAATAAAATCGCTCGTTGCCGAAATGTGGGGCGACTGCGACGGAAAAACCGTCACCGAACACCGCCTCGGCAAAGGAAAGGTTGTCTGGGGACAGACGGTGGAGCAGATATTTTCCTCGCTGAATGTGAAACCGGATTTTTCGTTTACGACGAATAACAGTTCGCAGCTGGTATACATTCATCGCCTCGATGGCGACGCGGATATTTATTTTGTCGCCAACCAGCGCGACCAGTTTGATTCAGCCGACTGCACATTCCGCGTCAGCGGCAAAGTGCCGGAGCTCTGGCACCCCGATACCGGCCGCATCGAACCGGCGCCGGTGTGGCGCGAAGAAGGCGGACGCATCACCGTACCGCTGCAATTTGATCCGGCCGGTTCGGTCTTCGTCGTCTTCCGCAAAAAAGCGGGCTCTGGCGACCACATTGTTTCCGCGGCCTTTTCAGCCCCGCTCAAGTCCGATGTTTTACAGATACAGCGGGCCCGGTATGAAACGCCGGACGGAACACAAGGTGCAGACGTAACCGCTTTGCTCGTCAGCAAAGTCCGCGGCGGCGCGATTAAAATCACGGTCGATAAAAAATCTCTGGGCATTGATCCGATGATCGGACGCAAGAAACAGCTCCGCGTGGAATATATGCTGGACGGACGGACGGCAGAAAAAATCATTCCTGAAAACGCGGTGTTTGAAGTCGGCCAGTCTGCTGCTGCAACAGACACCGAACTAAAAATACAAAGCGCCAGGTACGAGTCACTGGATGGAAAACAAGGTGCAGATGTAACAACCCTGCTTGCCGGCCAGATTCGTGATGGCCAGTTAAAGATCAAAGTCGACAACAGGACTCTGGGAAGCGACCCCGCGCTCAATCAAAAGAAACAGCTCCGTGTGAAATACACGCTGAACGGCCATCCGGCAGAAAATATCGCGGCGGAAAACAGCGTCTTCGAACCCGTCCTGTTAATCGCCGTCAGCGAACCGGATCTTAAACTGAGTGCCGACACAAGCGGCCAGGTAAAACTCTGCGCCACAGCACCGGGCACCGCGGAATTAAAGACGGCCTCCGGCAAAACGATAAAGATGGACGTGCGCGATGTGCTGAAGCCGGGTGAACTGTCTGGCCCGTGGGAATTAACCTTTCCGCCGAACTGGGGTGCGCCGGCGCGGATCAATCTACCGAAACTCATCTCGTGGACCGAACACGCTGACAGCGGTGTGAAGTATTTCTCCGGTACGGCCACTTACGTCAAGGAAGTGGAAATTTCTGCGGAGATGCTCCGCGCCGGACATTCGCTCTGGCTTAATCTGGGTCAGGTGAAAAACCTCGCCGAAGTTTCCGTGAACGGAAAGCCGCTGGGTATTTTGTGGAAGCCGCCGTTCCGTGTGAATATCACCGCCGCCGCCAGGCCGGGAAAAAATAAACTCGAAATAAAGGTCACCAACCTTTGGCCTAACCGGCTGATCGGCGATGAACAGCTGCCCGAAGACTGCGAATGGGGCGATAATCTTACCCTGAAACGATGGCCGCAGTGGCTGCTGGACGGCAAGCCGAGCCCAACAGGACGTCTGACTTTCACGACATGGCACCACTGGAAGAAAGATGAAGCGCTGCTGCCTTCCGGCCTGCTCGGTCCGGTGACGCTGAGTGCGGAAACAGAGCTGACTGTTCATTTTGAAAAGAAGTAATTGTCTGAATATGAAACCCGTTTTGTCTTTTGTCTGCGGGGTATCGGTTCTTAGCGGCACAACCTTCGCGGTTGCGCCGACCAGCCCCAATATTCTAGTCATCCTCGCAGACGACCTCGGGTATGCCGACCTCGGCTGCCAAGGTTCGCCGGATGTAAAGACGCCGAATATTGATTCGCTGGCCGCCAACGGCATTCGTTGCACTGCCGGTTATGTTACCGCGCCGCAGTGTTCGCCGTCGCGCGCCGGATTGCTGAGCGGACGGTATCAGCAGCGGTTCGGCCACGAAGGCAATCCGAACTTCCCGGTGATGCTGATGAAAGGCGGAGTGACCATCGCCGACCACCTGAAAGCCAACGGCTACGCAACGGCTCACTTTGGCAAATGGCATCTTGGTTTCGAAGACGCGGCTGCGGCTCCCAAAGAAATTCGTGAGAGCAAAGATCAGATGACGCCCAAACAGCACGGCTTCGATGAAAGCTTTAGCTACGCTGACTACGACAAGATCGCAACCAAAGGCGGCGAGATTCCTGCCGCGCTGCACGCATATGATGATCTCGTTTTTGGCCGCAAGGCGGCAGAATTCATCGCGAGTCACAAAAGCCAATCCTGGTTTATTTATCTCGCGTTTCATGCCCCGCATACACAGCAGGTAGATTTTGGAAACTGTCGCGACCGTTTTTCCACTGCACCGAAAGAAAGGATGGGTGTACTGGCGACGATGGCACGGCAGGACGATGCGGTTGGAGCCGTGCTGGCCAGACTACGTGAGCTGAAGCAGGAGGAGAAAACCCTCATCTTCTTCCTGAGCGATAACGGCGGCACGCGGCGCAGCGATGGCGAAAGGAAACATTTCACCGGCTCTATGAACACGCCCTTTTCCGGCGATAAAGGTACGGCTTACGAAGGCGGCCTCCGCGTTCCTTTCCTCGTGCAATGGCGCGGCACACTGCCCGCCGGGAAAATTTATGACCGCCCGGTCAGCTCGCTGGATATTCTTCCGACCGCGCTGGCCGCTACCGGGACAAAGCCTCTCGGCGAAACCGTTCTTGATGGCGCAAACCTCCTTCCGTTCCTTGGAGGAAAACAATCCGGAGATCCGCATACGGCGCTTTTCTGGCGCTGGAGGGCGGAGCAGGCCGTACGGCAAGGCGACTGGAAACTGGTGCGCGGCAAAGAACATCGTGAATGGCGGCTGATTGATTTGTCCAAGGACGCCAAAGAAACAACCGATCTCACATCGCAATATCCCGAAAAGGCGAAAGAACTGCGCGACGCATTTGAACGCTGGACGTCTGAACTGCCGCCCGTTGGTCCTAATTTCAAAGACACAACCGAAGGCGATGAAGGTGCCACAGACAAGATAACGAAGCCTGATAATCCCGACTCCCTATAAAATAAAATCATGAACCGATTTCTTATCTGTACGCTTACGGCTCTGGTGCTGTGTCCGCTGGCCTCGGCGGTCGCTGTCGATACTTCCTCAGGATTGACCGATGCCGCCATTCAGCAAGTCCGTTCCGAATGCGAAAAACGGTGCGATGCTTTTTTTCAAAAACAGGCAGGAAAGCCGCTGGTGAAGGCCGCCATCCAGAAGGATTGGAAAAATCGCGGTGATTTCACCCGGCATTACAACCAATCCATCCTTCTATTTGCGACACGGACGCTTTATTTGAACGAGCAGGTTGAGGAGGCGAACAAGGCCCTGCGCGAAATGTGCCAGTATCACCTCGACCGCCCTCAGACGCTCCTTGAGATTCACAGCTTTCAGGATGTCCCGCGCGAACTGGTCGGGCTTTGCCGGCTTTACGGACCGGCCGGTTCGCGGATGAAGGGGTTAATCTCAGATGAGACCTATCAGGTGATCCTCAAAACTCTGTGGGTCTGGGCAAGTGTCAAATCGGAGGTTTCTGACGCCGAGGTACAGGAATCACAGACGTGGACGACAAAATCCTCCGAGAACCACCATGCGAACTGGTTCAGCTCCTGCTGGGCGTCCGCGATGTTTTTGGCCGGTGTGCCGGAGTATCGTGACCGCAAGTTCGAGGACGGTCACACGGTAGCCGAACATTACGATGCGTGGACTGTCTACCTGCGTGAGTATTACCGCCAGCGAGGATGCAAAGGAATGACGGTAGAGATTGATTCACCTTCCTACGCATCGGCCACCTTGTCTGCCGCATACACCGTTTATGATCTCGCCGCCGATCCGGTTCTGAAACGGCGCGCAGGAGATTATATCACGCTGTATTGGGCGCTCTGGGCGCAACAGCAGCTCGACGGGGTCAGCGGCGGAGCCAAGGCGCGCTGTTACCCCGAGTCCGCCGGGCACGGCAATGATTTTATCCGCCGGGCGGCCTGGTATGTGATGGGAATCGGCACTCCGGAGTTTGAACATTTACACATGCTGCCATTTATAACTTCGTCGTGGCGCATGCCCGATGTGGTGCGTGACATTGCGCTCAACCCCGCCGGACGGGGCGCCTACGAGATTCTGGAACGTCGGCCGGGACTCATGCGTCCGGGTCGCCAAAAAGAGGACAGTCTGTGCCCTCTGCTCCCGGATTTCGGCGGCATCGTGCGCTACGGCTGGTGCACGCCGGATTTCATCATGGGTTCGCTTTTGTTTGAGGCGCGCCCAAACGATGATTGGGCGACAATCAGTTCCCAGAACCGTTGGCACGGGGTCGTTTTCCGGGGTGCGACCGACGCCCGCATCTACCCGTACTGCGAGACCGCGAAGAGCTCATACAACCAGCACTGGGCGGTACAGCACAAAGGAACACTGATTACCCAGAAGCTCAAAACCAGCGTGCATGCGGCCGGATTGCGCGTGTGGTTTTCCAAAGAAGGGTTATCCGCCCCGATGAAAGATGGCGCGTGGTTTCTTGCCGAAGCGGCAGGAGCCTGGGCCGCAGTGCGTGTGGTGTCTGGCGAAGTGGAATTCGCCAAAGAACCGGCGGCTTCAGGAAAGAAAAAAGTGCGCGAAGAATCCGACGATGCAGAAGAAACCGCCGGACCGGCCAGCGGCCGGGTGCTGATGTGCGCTGACAATTATTCGCCCGTCATCATCGAAGTCGCACGCAAAACAGAATTCCCGACTTTCGAAATGTTCCGCAAAGCTATACTCGCCCTGCCGCTGGAACTGAAAAAAACCGAACTCTCCTATACCGGGCTTGGCGGGGATCACTTCACCTTCTTCATCGACCAAAGCCAGCCGCCACAGGTCAATGGCAACCCTGTAAACTATGCGCCAGCCAAAGTCTATAACAGCCCGTTCGTTCAATCCGCCTGGGACAGCGGCGTGGTGACCATCCAAAAGAGCGGTCGGAAACTTGTGCTGGATTTCAACGCTACCAATTTGCCGCCACAGCCTTCACCGATCTTAATGCGCCACTAGTATGAAAAACATCATCGCCAGTCTTGCCGCTACGGGAATCTGTACGCTCGCCGTTTACTGTGCCGAGACGAACATGCTGACCTGCACAAGAGCAAGCACAGCCGGATATCCTAAGCTGTTCATGTTCCGGAACTGCGAAGCGTTCATGGAGTCAAACTCGACCAGGGAGTTCGAAAGCTGCGTGAAAAACCGAGCCGTCGGGTTCATCGGCAAGGTATTTAATGAGGAAGTCGAAACCCGCACGCCGAATGTTCTCGCGCGCTTCACCGAATACAGCGTCCGCCATCCGGACGATCTGGTGCTGGTGCATTACAACGGCCTCTCCGGCGACCCGCGATCGATGCCGCCGACCTATTCCGCGTGTCACTGGCTCCACTACGCCGGCACCCGCATTGTGCGCGACTGTTCCGCAGAAACTGCAGAAATTGCCGTCGGCGATGTAACTCTGTTCCGGGCGGCAGAGGGAGGAAGCAAGAAACGTCCGGAGGCAACCGGCTACGGCGACGACCTCACTCTTTGCGCTCTCACTGCCGACGGCAAACCGGACTGGAATGTTTTCGAACACGCGCATGTGGTCTCCATCGACAAGGCGAAAGGTATGCTTACGGTAAAACGCGGCATCGCCGGAACTAAGCCGAGGGACTGGAAAGCAAACGCAACCTACATCGCCGCGATCAATGTTTCTGATCCCGGCAAACTCGGTGACTTCGGCTACTGGTGGTACAACTACAGCACAACCTGTCCGCGCGATAAAAACGGCAAACGGCTGATTGAGGTGATGAGCGAAGACCTCGGTCACCGGCTTACGGATGATACGGTCGCGGGCCAACTTGACGGCATCGAGTTCGACATGCTGGGATTCAAGCCGGTGCTGCGCGTAGATCAGGTGAAGCGGGTCGGCCGCGGGCTGGATTACAACGGCGACGGAGCTGTCGATTTTGCGGATGCCGGCGGCACTAATCAATGCGGAGTCGGCGTGTACGAATTCCTTGCGGCGCTACGGAAGCAGATCGGGCCGGAAAAAGTGATTATGATGGACATGGGCCGCCGCGGGATCGCCGGACTTTTGAACGGCATCGAGAGCGAAGGCTGGCCGAGCCCCTTCGATCTGGAGTTCGCCTCTTGGTCGGCAGGAATTAACGAACACCGCTGGTGGATCGATCGCGCGGCCAAACCATGTCTTTCCTACATCCATTTAAAATATGGAGACCGGGCGGAAGGCACCCGTATTGTTCTCTCTGGAGAAAGAACGCGCCTTGTGTATGCGGCGGCGATGATGCTCAACGGCATCGTCACCGTGAACTGGCCGCCGCAACCGGCAGACTATGCCGATCTCGCCGTGCCGGACGAACTGATGAAGGGAAAAGAAAATATTCCCAACTGGCTCGGTCTGCCGCTGGAGCCGCCGCGTATGCTTGCACTGGCCGCTCCGGACATTTGGCAGGGGAAAGGCGCGCGCCCCAGTGAAGCCTTCATTAAACAGATTCGTTGCGTTGATGCAACGGTATCGGCTGAGGTTGATAGCGGCCGCTCCTGCCTGCGGATACAGGCCTCCGATAAAAGTCAGGCAACATTCCGTTTCCTGCTGCCGGGTATCGAAGAAGCATCGGGCGGCTGGGTGCTTCGCTTTCTGGTCAGAGCCGAAGATCCGCTGCCGGGACTGCCCGGAAACGTCGCCCGCCGCATCGCGCTCAAGCCATCAAAAGAACTGTCACCGCAGTTCAGCGTCCGGATTGGAGAGTTTATTCCATCAACATGGGCGGACGATAAATGGTTCGAAGCAACCTGCTTCTTTCCCGTCTATGACGGCTCGCCGATTGCGGTTGAAGTCGAAGGTTCGGGTGCAATGCTTTTCACCGGCCTCACCGCCCACCGAAGTGCCGATGCCATGTCACGGCTCTTCGAAAACGGACTGGTGCTGGTGAACCCGGCGCGCGCTCCGTACACTTTCGATCTGGAAAAGCTCTACCCCGGAAAAAAATTCAGGAACTTGCCGGGAACCGGCGTTAATACCGGCAAGGCCGTTACCGGTTCTGTTACGCTTGGTGAACGCGACGGACTGTTTTTGATTCTCGACCGATGAAGCTTTTGCCCTTCGCTAGGACTGCGGTCTATTCGAAATATTTTTCTGCAACCACTGCGTACCCAGTTCCGGCCAGCGGGAAACAGGCTTTTCGGATGGCCGCAAACCGTAGCCGTGTCCACCGGACGAAAACAGGTGGATCTCGGCAGGAACGTTCTGTTTTTTGAGTGCCAAATAATAAGTAATACTGCTGTTGATGTGCGGATTGTCATCCTGTGTCTGAACGATAAACGCCGGCGGCGTATTGGTGGTCACAACAATCTCTTCGGCCAGCTTGTACGTTTCATCGCCCAGATAGGCCGGATAAATTAGCATCGTGAAATCCGGACGGCAGCTCCGCCGGTCTGCTTCATCAACCGGCGGATAGCTCCGCGTTTCAAAGGTATTGCTGAGCCGCGCCGATAGATGCCCGCCCGCCGAAAACCCCATCACACCGAGCCGGGCTGGATCAATATTCCATTCCTTGCTGTGAAGCCGAATTAATCCCATAGCACGCTGAGCGTCCTGTAACGCGCCGTCCCGGTTTTTCGGAACCGTGTATTTCAAAACGACCGCCGTGAAGCCGATGGAGTTGAGCCATTCCGCGACTTCAGTGCCTTCCAGATTGATCGCCAGAACACCGTAGCCGCCGCCGGGACAAACCATGACCGCCGGTGCCGGCGGATTCGTTCCGGGGGCAGGATATACCGTCATCGAAGGCGAGCTGACATCGGTGATGCGGAGGACATTTTTCTGATTGACCGGAAGCTCCCGTTCGCCGGGCTGACGTATACGGTCGGGCCAGAGGTTCATCGTGGTCAAAGGCGTCGGTTCTGAAGCAGAAATATTCTTCATCATCACAAGAGCAAGAATAACGGCAGTAAAAAAACAGCGCCCTGATTTCATGTTGTGAACCGTAACCAAGGCGGACGGTGCCGTCCATACTGAAAAATCAGGAAGCGATGCTCGCCACTTCTTAAAAAATTATTTTTCATGAATGCAGCTGACCGGACAAACCGGCTCACACGCGCCGCAGTCGATGCAGTCAGTCGCTGTAATGAAGCGCTTGCCATCCACCTCCGCGATGCAACTGACCGGACAAACCGGCTCACACGCGCCGCAGTTTACGCATTCGTCTTTGTTGATGATCCGTGCCATGGGTTTCTCCTCTTCTTAAATAAACAGATTGGCCGAGGAACGGCTGAGGCGGTCAACATACATCGCCACTCCGCCTTCTTCAACTCCGTCGATCAGCTCTTCTTTTTTGATCCCCATCAGATCCATGCTCATCGTGCAAACGACCAGCTTAACCCCGCTGAGTTTCGCCTGCGCAATCAGCGCCGGAAGCGGCATAACGTTTTTGTGTTTCATGATGCCTTTAATCATCGCCAGCCCCATACCGCCCATATTCATCTGCGAGAGTTTCAGCCGCTCCGCACCTTTCGGCATCATGACGCCGAACATTTTTTCAATCAGGTTTTTCTTCGCCGTGACCGAGCCGGACTTCCGCAGAATGTTAATTCCCCAGAAGGTAAAAAACAGCGTCACCTCATAACCCGCCGCCACCGCACCGTTGGCGATGATGAACGCCGCCATAGCCTTATCGAAGTCGTTGCTGAAAATTACGTTGGTCATGGCGCGTTTACCGGAACGCTGTCCGCCGCGTTTGATAACGGTGGCACAGTATGCGCCCTTCTCCGCCGGTTCCAGACTGACCAGCTCATGGCCGGTGGTATTGCACCACGCGGGAACATCGGCAACGAAGCCCGGATCGGTGGCGGTGATACTGACAGCTTCACCTTCTTTGACTTCATCGATCGCATTTTTCAGCTGAAGAATCGGGCCGGGGCATTGCAGGCCGCAGGCGTTGACGGTTTTAACAAGCTTCATGGGGATCTCCTTTTCTGATTCCTGATTGTCGGTATCCTGCACCGGCTGGTGTTTTTCCGGCATTTCAGCGGCGGGCATTTCAACCGTCCGCTGATACGTGATGTAGCCGCCGGTGAGGTTCCGACATTTAAATCCGTTCTGCGCCAGAATGCGGCAGGCCAGATAACCGCGCATCCCGACACGGCAGAAAACAAGATACTCCTTTTCCTTTGAAAGCTCACCGAGCCGGCTGCGCAGTTCGTCGAGCGGGATATTTTTCGCTCCCGGAATCGTTCCGGCGGCCACTTCACCGGGCGTGCGGACGTCGAGCAGCTTCTGATGCAGCGCCGGTTTAACAACGTCTTCGACCTGGCAGAGTCTGACGTCGCCACGCAAGGCGTTGGCCGCGACAAAGCCGGCAAAGTTGACAGGATCTTTCGCCGAACCGAACGGCGGCGCGTAGGAAAGTTCGAGCTCTTCGAGATCGAACACCGTCAGCCCGGCGCGAATGGCGACAGCGAACACGTCGATGCGCTTGTCGACGCCGTCGGAACCGACCGCCTGCGCGCCGAGCACTTTGCCGGTCTGCGGATCGAAAAGCATTTTGATGCTCAGCGGCGCGGCGCCGGGATAATACGACGCGTGGCTGGCGGGATGAACATAGATTTTTTCATACGCGACGCCCGCGCGCTTCGCCGCCTTTTCACTCAGGCCGGTCATGCCGATGGCGAGGTTGAACACCTTGCAGATCGCCGTCCCCTGCGTGTCATGATAATGCGCGTCGCGGCCGAAAATAGTATCGGCGGCGATGCGCCCCTGCCGGTTGGCCGGCCCGGCCAGCGGAATCAGCGCGGGCTGGCGGGTGACGAAATCGATCACTTCCACCGCGTCGCCGACGGCATAGATGCTGGCATCCGACGTCTGCATCCGGTCGGTGACTTTGATGCCGCCGCGCGGACCGAGCTCAAGCCCCGCCGCTTTGGCCAGCGCCGTTTCCGGTTTTACGCCGATCGCAAGAATCGCCACGCCGGTCTCAAGCGTTTCGCCGGAACTCAACGTGAGCTTCAAGCCGTTCGCCGATTCGCTGAAGCCGGTGACGGAAATCCCGAGGCGTAAATCAACGCCATGCAAGGTCAGCTCCTGATGCAAAATGGAAACCATTTCGGGGTCGGCCGGGCCCATCACCTGCGGTGCGAGTTCGATCAGCGCAGTCGCGATTTTACGGCGGCGCAGCGCCTCGGCCATTTCGAGGCCGATGTAGCCGCCGCCGATGACGGTGGCGTGCGCCTTGCCGTCGAGCGCTTTGATGATGCGGTCCATGTCCTCCATGTTGCGGAGCGAAAGAACCTTTTTGCTTTCAATGCCGGGAATCGGCGGGCGGATCGGCTCGGCCCCGGGGCTGAGAATCAGCGTGTCATAGGATTCGCGGCTGACTTCGCCGGTGGTGAGATTTTTGATCTCAACCGTTTTGGCCGCCGGATCAATCGCGGTGACTTCGTTGCGTGTGCGCACGTCGATGAGGAACCGGGCGCGCAACTGTTCCGGCGTGGTGACCAGCAGCCGGTCGCGGTCGGCGATTTCGCCGCCGATGTGATACGGCAAACCGCAGTTAGCGAAGGAAACATACGGTCCGCGCTCGATCAGAATAATTTCCGCCGTTTCGCTCAGCCGCCGGGCACGCGCCGCTGCGCTGGCTCCGCCAGCCACTCCGCCAATGATGATAATTTTTTTCGGTTTCATAATTTATTCAGTCCTTGAAGTGTAAAAAGGTTCTCAGGTGCTTACTCATGCAATCGAACAGCCTCAGGAAATCAGGATTCCGTAGCGCACAATATTTCTGCGTCCCCTCTTTGCGGATGGAAACCAGTCCCTGCTGACAGAGAATTTTGAGCTGCTGAGACATCATCGACTGACTGCAACCCAGCTGCTCAAACAACTCTGTACAGGTCTTTTCGCCGTCCGCCAGCAGCTCGATTACTCCGAGCCGCACCGGATGCGCCATCGCCTTGAGAACTTCGGCTGTTATTTCCCGTTCCGTTGTATTCATAACGCCCTCCAAAACATTAGAATATTATGATGTTGTGAATTACAATCAACTAAAATCCAGGTTTATCTGCTTTTATGACCCCTGGCGGATAAAACAGTTATAACCGATTATATTTATCATGTTTTGGTTTGATCTTCGTTTTTCGATCTGTTTACCTACCCTCCATTCCCCAAAGACGGGGAGCGTTTAAAAGGAGAAATTGAAATGAACAAAAAACTGATCCTTACGGCGGCGCTGCTGTTTGCCGCATTTACCGCAGCAAAAGCAACAGAAGGAATCAACCTCATCGGGATCGGCCCGGTTCAGCAGGGAACCGCCGGAGCGGGTGTCGCCTCGGCCAAGGATTCGACCTGGCTCATCCTCAACCCGGCGGGTCTGACGGATGTCGGCAAGCGGGTCGATACGTCATTCCAGTATTTTGCTCCGGTTCGCACGATCAACTCGTCCGCCAACCCCGGTGCCGGCACTCAGAAGGATGATTCGGCCTTCTTTATTCCGTCGCTCAGCGGCTCCTTCGGATGCTGCAACGATAACAACGGGCATATCGGCATCGGCCTCTACGGAACCAGCGGCATGGGCGTTGACTACAAGGAGCCGCGCATTCCCGGCCAGCAGGATCGCATGACGGAACTTTCGATCGCCAAGCTGACGGCCGTGTATGCACAGGCTTTCGACAACGGCTTCAGCATCGGGGCCGGCCCGGTACTGGTGCTGTCGCGCTTTAAAACCGACATGTTCAACGGGAAAACCGGCTCGGAGTCCGGCGACTGGAGCACGGCGGCCGGTGCCGGGGCGCTCATCGGCGCGAACCAGAAAATCGGCGAAAAACTGAAGATCGGCGGCAGCTACATGAGCGAACAGTACATGACGGAATTCGACGAGTATCACAACCTGCTCAACGGCCCGCTGAACCTGCCGCAGCAGGCCACCGTCGGTCTGGCCTATAATGTCCGCACCAACCTCGAAGCGGTACTCGACTACCGCTGGATCGGCTGGGACCAGCTCGAAACGCTCGGCGACCAGTTCGGCTGGGAGGATCAGCGCATCGTCAAAGCCGGTCTCACCTGGAACGCGACCCGGCGGCTGACACTGCGCAGCGGTATTTCGCACGGCAATTCACCGATCGACAGTAACCAGGGTTTTGCCAACTCGCTGTTCCCGGCCATCATGAAAACCCATGCCGCCTGCGGTGCGTCGTATGAGTTTGATAAATTCACGCTGCACTTCGCCTTTATCCACGGGTTCAAAGAAACCATCACCGACCACTCGGGCGGCTTCGGCGACGGCACCGAGATCAGCATGTACCAGAACAGCGCCACCATCGGCGCCAGCTGGAAGTTCTAAAAACCTTCCTCCCGTATAAAAGCCGCTCCGGCAACGGGGCGGCTTTATTTTTCCCAGCCATTGAAAAATCGGCTCGCCTCCGCCGAGCGTCCGGCCTACAACGCTTTGCTATGCAGACCAAACAGCCCGTAAAAAAACAGTCGTGGAAACCCGGCAACATGCTCTCGCCGGTTCCGGCGGTACTGGTCAGTTGCGGCGGCACCGGCGAATGGGCCCCGAACCTGATCACCATTGCCTGGGCCGGAACCGTCTGCACCAATCCGCCGATGATTTCCATTTCCGTCCGGCCCGAACGGCACTCCTACAACATCATCAAACAGACCGGTGAATTTGTGGTGAATATTCCGTCCGTCAAACAGGCTCATGCCACCGACTGGTGCGGCGTCGTCTCCGGCCGCGACCACGATAAATTTGAAAAAGCCGGACTGACGCCGGCCCCCTCCCTGAAAGTTGAATGCCCAGTCGTGGCTGAATGCCCGGTCAACATCGAGTGCCGTGTCACCCGGACGCTGGAACTCGGCTCGCACGTCATGTTCCTCGCCGAAGTCGTCGCCGTGCAGGCCTCCTCGGAGCTGATCGACGGAAAAGGCAAACTCTGCCTCGAAAAGGCCGGCCTGATCGCCTACGTTCACGGCGAATATTTCGCGCTCGGCCAAACCCTCGGCCACTTCGGATTCTCCGTGCGTAAGAAAAAAAATGCCACGGCGGCAAAATCTCCGCAACGAAGGAAATAAAAAAGCGGCATCACTGCCGCTTTTGAGTAGCTCTAATTCTACTATTTCTTTTTCTTCTGTTCTTTATGAATCACCGGGCCGCCAGCCAGAATTTCTTTTTTGGCTATGATATATTCCTCATCGGAAACCGCGCCTTTATCCTTGGCTTGCTGGAGGTCCATCAATTCCCGACCGATGGTCGTATGTCGACTATACGTCATATCCACCCGGTTCAGCATCGCACAGCCGGACAGTCCGGCAACCAGTACGCCCGCCATAATCAACGCTTTGAATATTTTCATACCGCTCCTCCCTGTATTTGATTCCGCTAGAAAGTAGAATTTCGTCCGCAACCGCTCAAGCTGAAAAAGACAGGGGCGGCTCGCCGATTTAATTAACGGCGCGTTCGGCAACCGCACCCTACCTTGCTCATTGCAGCCCGCGAGCAAAGTTTCCGGTATGGCCGGGAACGGCGGAGCCGGAGGTGATAAGCCGGACGATATCGGCGGCCTCGGCGAGCGAACTGATTCCATACGACAGATCAATCCGGAAACGGCGCGCGCCGTGCGCTTTCAACTCGTTCAGATGCGCGGTCAGCGAAAACGGAGTTTCGTTCGTCACCACAAACTCCTGCCCGCTTTGCTCAACACGGAATTCCCGGCGCGAACGGTCGGTGAGTTCCGCGCCCTCCGCCGCCGGGCGCGTGGCGGAAATCATCAGCGGCGTATGCTGATAAACCGGCACAATCGCCGCGTCGCCAAGCTGATTGATCATCACGAAAATATTTTCCGCGTCATCCTCCGGTGAAAGCACGAATTGACCGATTCCCTGCCCGCGCCACTGGAGCGCCGCCTGCGTGTTCAACGTATAGAGCGGCCAGTCGGCGGTGATATCTGCTTTTCCGTGAAGCAGATTCAGTCCGCCGACATTCGCCGCTTCCCATTTCCGATGACCGTCAAAGTGTTCAGTTAACGCGCGGAACGCCGCGACATCCTCTTCGCGGATAATCACCGGCAGTGCCAGCCGCAAATTGTCGGCATAAAATTCCTGCGCCTTTTCGATCTCGTCCGGTCGGGCCGGATCAATCTCCAGCACAAACTCGGCGATATTTTGCAAGGGCTGGAAACTTCTCGATTTCACCGACCAGAACCCTTCGCACGGCGCAGGCGCGGCAGGAAATTGTTCCAAGGTTTGAAAAAATTTCTCCTGATTTCTCCACTGTTCTGAAAAATCAGAAATCAACCGGCGGCGTGCGTCGTTTAAAACAGAAACTGGAAGAAAAACCGCCGAACCGGTCAGTGTCAGTTCGCCGAGCCTCCAGTCGGTATCGCCGAGTTTTTCAAAACACTGCCGAATCGCGGCGACCGATTTTTCCGGCTGGCGCGCCGGTTCAAAAGGCCCGGGCAAAACCAGTTCCGACTGCGCGCCGTCAGCCGATGCGATCAACTTCACATTTTCCGAGGATTGGAAAATGTGGATGTTCACCGGACGGCGCTGACGGAATTGACCGGGACGCGGTGCGGTGAATTCATAGCGCTGCCGCACCTCCTGCGAATAGGAACAGTAAACCGGCGCGCCGGGTTCGATGTGCGGCGCATCGGCAGGGAGTTTCAAAGCGATCTCCGTATCCGCCGGAAGTTCAAACCGGCGCTTCGATTCCGGATCGGACGCCAGCCGCATTTCATCGGCGGCGAAGCCGTATGAATTTTCAAACTTCAGTCCGTCGTGTTTTTGGAGCGCACGGTTGCTGTGAAGAATCAGCCACGGCCCGTTGACGGTTTTGACGGTTCCGATCAGTGCGCCGCGATGTCCATCGTTGGCCGGATCAACCGGACTGGTTTCTGAATTGTCCAAATACAGATCGGTGGACGTCCGGCCGAAAATGGTTTGAATGTCCGCCAGCCGCTGGGCGGAATTTTCCGTATCGCCCGCCAGCGCCTTACGGTAAAAGTCGGTGACGGCGGCGACATAGAGCGGACTTTTCATCCGTCCTTCGATTTTAAGCGAAGCAACCCCGGCGTTTAAAATTTCCGGCAGATGTCCGGCGGCGGAAAAATCTTTCATCGAAAACGGGAGCGACCTTTCGCAGGCGCTCTCAAACGGCTGACGGCAGCAGTAGGCGCAGCGGCCGCGGTTGCCGCTGCGGCCCAGCAGGTGCGAGGAGAAGAGGCAAAGCCCGCTGTAGGAGTAGCAGAGCGCACCGTGAATGAAAGTTTCGGTTTCGATGCCGCAGTTCCGGCTGATGTGCGCGATTTCTTTCAGGCTCAGCTCGCGCGCCAGCACCACGCGCTTGAACCCGAGCACCGCGAGCTGCCGCGCCCCTTCCAAATTATGGACCGCCAGCTGTGTACTGGCATGCAACCGGAGTTGCGGAAAGTTTTTCTGAATCAGCCGGACAACGCCCATATCCTGAACAATTACGCCGTCCGCATTGAGGTCATGAGTTATGGCCAGTGTTTCGAGCGCGGCGGGAAGTTCGCTCTGCTGAACCAGTGTGTTGAAAGTGACATAAACCCGCCGACCGAGGTGGTGCGCGTAGCCGATCAGTTCGCCGAGCGCTTCGGCGGTAAAATTACCCGCCTCGGCGCGAGCCGAAAAGCGCGGCAGTCCGGCATAAACGGCGTCCGCGCCGTACGCCATCGCGGCCCACGCCGCTTCAGGCGTTCCGGCGGGCGCTAAAAGTTCTGGGAGTTTTTCGTTCAAGCGGCCCGAACGCTATCCTGCTGCCGCCGCTTCTTCAAGTTTCGAAAATCCGGGCCGGGGGCGCGATTAAAAACTTAAGAAGATAAACTCTTTCAATTCTTTAAAACTCTGGTACGTTTTGCGGCAAATACGATACGGTATCGTATTGGTGAAAACAGGAACCATTACAAGGAGACCGAAATGAAAAAAATAGCGATCATTGCAGCCGTTGTGTTAAGCGCAGCGTTCGTTTCCATCGCCGCCGATGCAGGACCAGAGATCACATATAAAGGCAATCCGGACAGCAAGACCTTCCACAAATCCAGCTGCCGATTCTCCAGTAACACAAACTGCACCGCCGTCTTCAGTGCGCCTGAAGCCGCGGTCAAGGCCGGATACAGCGCCTGCAAGGTTTGCAAACCGTAAGCCGGCATTTGAACAGAAAACGCCCCGGATTTTTCCGGGGCGTTTTTGTTTCCTGCCAGCTTACTTCGCCAGACACTGTTTCAAATCAGCTTCGGCCGTGGTAGTCGGAGCGATGTTGAATTTTTCAACCAGCACATTCAGGACGGCGGGCGTGACAAAGGCCGGCAGGCTCGGGCCGAGTTTGATGTTTTTAATACCGAGGTGCAGAAGCGTCAGCAGAATACAGACGGCCTTCTGTTCGTACCACGACAGGATCATCGAAAGCGGCAGGTCGTTGACGCCGCAACCGAAGGCTCCGGCCAGCGCAACAGCAATCTGAATGGCACTGTAGGCATCATTGCACTGCCCGATATCGAGCAGACGCGGAATGCCGCCGATATCGCCGAATTCCAGTTTGTTAAAGCGGTATTTTCCGCAGGCCAGCGTGAGGATCACACAGTCTTTCGGCACAGCCTCGGCAAACTCGGTGTAATAGTTGCGTCCGCTCTTGGCGCCGTCGCATCCGCCGATCAGGAAGAAGTGTTTGATGGCCCCGCTCTTGACGGCATCAATCACCGCCGGAGCCACGCTGAGTACAGCGTTATGCCCGAAGCCGACCAGAATCGTTTTCGCCGGTTCCGTCGCGGCGAAGCCGGACGCTTCGAGCGCAGCTTTGATGACCGGCGCAAAGTTCCCGTCGTCGATGTGCTGTACGCCGGGCCACTGGACCAGACCGCAGGTAAAGATGCGTGCTTTATAATTTTCCTTCGGCTTCTGAATGCAGTTGGTCGTCATCAGAATCGCGCCGGGGAACGCTTCGAATTCTTTCTGCTGATCCTGCCACGCACCGCCGTAGTTGCCGACGAGGTGTTTGTACTTTTTCAGTTCCGGATAACCGTGGCACGGAAGCATTTCGCCGTGCGTGTAAATGTTAATACCTTTGCCTTCGGTTTGCTTCAGGAGCAGTTCGAGGTCTTTCAGGTCGTGCCCGGAAATGAGAATCGCTTTACCTTTAACGGCTTTGATGTTTACCGGCGTCGGAACCGGATGTCCGTAGGTTTCGGTGTTGGCGGCATCGAGCAGTCCCATGACGGTCAGGTTGACTTCCCCGACTTTCAGTGCCAGCGGCAGAAGGACGTCCACCGTCGCCGGACCGTTCTTGAGAATCGCCAGCGCTTCATGAAAGAAGGCGAAAACCGCCGGGTCTTCTTTGCCGAGAACATAGGCGTGGTCGGCGTAGGCCGCCGTGCCTTTGAGACCGAACAGAATCAAATCCAGCAGACCGGCAATGTCGTCACCGAATTTCTGTTTGCGACTGACGACACCAACGGCCGCGCCCTGGTTGATCAGACCGGCGAGATCGGCGGTAAAGCTGATCGTCGAGTTCGCGCCGAGTTCTTTAAGAACCTCGCCGCCGCCGCGGATAACACCCGCGATATCTTCGGCGTCAAAGTTGACATTGGTGACGGTGGTGAAAAGACCTTCCATTACGTAAAGATCGGCGGCACGGTTTTTTTTGTCTTTCGCGGCAACGGCGATCTGCTTACACACTTCGACCAGCAGGTCTTGAAGCGTTGCGGTGTCGGGATCTTTGCCGCATACGCCAAAGGTGGTGCATCCGGTGCATTTGACGGTCTGTTCACACTGATAGCAAAACATGCTCATGAGAGTTCCTTTCGGTTTTGGTTTCCTACATTCAATGCTGGGGATTATGCTTATTTCAGAAAAGAGAACCTTGATCTGCGTCAAGTTCGTAAAAAAAGGTGCGCTTTATGGAAACGGCCGTCAGCATAATCGTCAAGTCGTGGGATGTCATGGCAATTATGGCGCCCTACCTCCTGCTCGGCTTTTTCGTCGCAGGCGTACTCAGCGCTTTTGTCCCCGTTTCCTTTATTGAAAACCATCTCGGCAAGCGCGGCCTGCGTCAGATCGTGAAAGCCTCGCTGCTGGGCGTACCGATTCCGCTCTGCTCCTGCAGCGTCATTCCAGTCACCGCCTCGCTGCGCCGCCACGGCGCGACAAAAGGCGCGGCTATTTCATTTCTAACCTCCACGCCGCAGACCGGCGTGGACAGCATTGCCGCCACGTGGGGGCTGCTCGGCCCGCTGTTTGCCGTTTTCCGCATGGCCGTGGCGTTCATCACCGGCGTTATCTGCGGCGCGGCGGTCGAAGCCTTAACGCCGCCTGCTCAGGAATCCAGTGACGCATGCCGGGATGAACATTGTCCAACCTGCACCCGGAAACCCGGCGCGAATAAATGGAAACAGGTTTTCACCTACGGGTTTGGCGTGCTGCCGCGCGACATCGGACGGGCCCTGCTGATCGGCGTCATTCTTTCCGGGCTGCTCGGCGCGCTGGTTCCGGAAGACTTCTTCACCCGCTATTTAAATTCCGAATGGCTCTCCATGCTGGCCGTCATGGCGCTCGGCATCCCGCTCTACGTCTGTTCGACCGGCTCCATTCCGGTCGCCGTTGCCATGATTGGCATGGGCCTTTCACCGGGCGCGGCATTAGTTTTTATGATTACCGGCCCGGCCACCAATGCCGCAACTATCGCCACGGTTCTGCAAACGATGGGTCGACGCACCATGCTGATCTATCTCGCCACGCTCGCCGGCTGCTCACTGACGGCCGGCTGGCTGCTCAACCGTATTCTCACCGCGCAGGTTATTACCGAACAGATCCATCACCACGCCACCGAGGCCGGTCGATTTGAGCAGATTTGCGCCTTCATCCTTGCCGGACTGCTCATTTCCGCCGTTCTGCCGCACCGGAAAAAAGGCTGCTGTCACGCCAAATAATGGATCGGTTCCGGTGCCGGCGGCCGCTCCGTAATGGTTTCCCCCTCAAAGATATCGTCGCCGGTCTATGCCTCGATGATTGACGCGCGACTTTGCCTCATGTTTCACTATGCCCGCAAATTTTGAGTGCAAAGTGAAAACCTGCGCAGACTAAAGGAAAAATAAAAATGAAAAAGACGGCTTTAAAAATGGTAGCGGTACTTCTTGCCGCAGGATCGATTCAGGCAGATACGATCACACAGACAAATACATTCAGCGGAACTCCGAATTACACCTCAGCTCTCACGTTCAATAAATTTGATACAGACGGCGGAAGACTCACCTTGACCGGCGTTAATGTCTCCATATTCCTGCTGACAGAAGCTCAAGGTGGCGTTGGGGTTGACAATGATGGCGCTACTGCCGCACCAGGAACCGTTACCATGGGAACCAAGCTGACAGTCGCTATGCGCACTGGCGGGCCGCGACTGCTGAACGAAGATGCCGAAGGATTGCCGGTTCTTTACGCCACAACATCCAAGTCTATGTCACTCACTGGTGATGATGGCGACACCACGACATTCAGCACCAACGGAACAGACTACGATGTGATGAATATCGCCGAAACCCAACGCTCATCATCTATCGTTATCGGCGAGTCTTACTGGGCGAGATACATCGGAACAGGCACTTATAGTTTCGATGCTTTAGTCGACCAGTCCACCGACTTCTCATCATTCGGCGGCTCTCAGACATTGATCAATCCTATGGCGGCCCAAGGAAATGTGGTTGTAACCTACAACTTCATTCCCGAACCGGCTTCAGCCTCAATGGCTATTCTGGTGCTCATTGCCGGATTCTGGGTTCGCCGCCGGTTTATCGACTAATCAAGTCTTCGGTCACGCAAAAGGATGCCTCTCCGGCATCCTTTTTTTATGCCCATAATCAGCCGTCCGTGGTTAAATCCACACCATGACCGATCCATACGAACTGATTCGCAACGCCAGATTTTTCAGCGGGCTTTCCGAAGCGGCCTGCAAACGGCTGGCCGAGCTGAGTTGTCGCCGCTCGGTCGCCAAGCGTGATCTGCTTTTCATGGAAGGTGATGAAGGGAAAGCGGTTTACCTGCTCACTTCCGGAAGCCTCCAGCTCGTCAAAACCAGTCTCGACGGGCACGAAACCGTCATTAAAACCGTTAAGACCGGCGAACTGTTTGCCGAGGTGATTCTTTTTGAAAAAAGCAGATATCCCGTCACGGCCATTGCCTGTACCGAAGCAGAAGTCATCGAACTGCCGCGCGCCGGTTTTTTGAAACTGCTCGACGCGCCGGACTTCCGCAATGAATTCATGGCGATGCTGATGCATAAACAGCGCTATCTTGCGGAGCGCATACAGCAACTCACTTCGATGGATGCCGAGACGCGCTTCGTCGAATTCCTGCGCGAACACTACGGCGAAAAAGAAAAAATCACCCCCGACATCCCCAAAAAGGATATTGCCTCCGCAATCGACGCTACACCGGAAACTTTCAGCCGCCTGCTCCAGAAACTCGAAAGGCGCGGCGGGTTCACATGGAAAGGCAAAACCATTACGGTAAAACCTTCCTTCTGGGAACAGATCTAGATGCGGAACAATAAGCAAGGGAGGAATACATGAGCATGATGAAAGAGTTCAAGGCGTTTGCCATGCGCGGCAATGTGATTGATATGGCCGTCGGTATCGTCATCGGCGGCGCATTCGGGAAAATCGTGTCCTCCTTCGTCGCGGATGTAATCATGCCGCCGATCGGGCTGCTGATGGGCCGCGTCAATTTTTCAGATCTTTCTATAACGCTCCAAAAAGCCAACGGGGCCGTTGCCGCCGTGACATTGAATTACGGAAAGTTCATTCAAACGCTTCTGGATTTCACCATTGTTGCCTTTGCCATTTTTATGGTGGTCAAGGGAATGAACTCGCTGAGAAAAAAAGAGGCTGCCGCACCGGCACCACAGCCGCCATCCAAGGAAGAAGCCCTCCTGACAGAAATCCGGGATATTTTGAAACAGAAGTAACCGGGCGCTTACACTGCGGTGCCTGGTTGCCTTTACGCCTTCTTCCGAGTAGATTCCCCGCCATGAAAACACTCGGAATTATTTTAGCTGTGCTGCTGGTGATTGTCGCGTTGCTGGGCGTCGGCCTGCAGATGTTTCTCACCAAAGGCCTGACCACCGCGCTAAATCAAGGCGTCTTCCCTGCCGTGAAGTCAATGTACGGACTCGACGTAAGCATTACCAACGCTTCGGTCAACTTGCTCAAAGGCACCGCCGAACTGGATGGCTTCACCGTCCGTAACCTCAAAGGCTACGAACAACCCTGCATCCTCACCTTTGACAAATGCCGGGTTGAAGTTGAAATGCTGTCGCTGTTCAAACGTAACCCGGTGGTCGTTAAGCTGGTCGAAGCCCGGGGTGCGACGCTGATTATCGAACGTAACAAAGAAAAAATGTTTAACGTCCAGGAGCTGGCCGCCGCGTTGAAGCCGGTTGAAAGCGCAGGAGATCCGCCGTCAAACGTCCCTCAACAGACAACGGCTCAGCCGTCATCCCAACCGCAGCAATCTCCGGCGGCACCTGCAGTACCGCCGACAAAACCGATTCCGGTACACATCCGCCGCATCGCGGTGGACACCATAGTTAAATATGTTGATTCCGGCAGGAACAAGGAATACGCCCTGAATCTCCGGCTGACCGGCAGCGATCTTTTCACCGTACCGGCCTCCGGTCAGCCGAACAGCTTGCTGGTTCTGCGCGGATCGCTGCCTCACGAAAAAGACAGCTTTGCGACCGACCTGAATGCGATTCTGGAACCGCTGACCGATCCAGCCAATCCGACTTTCAACGCCTCCGGAAGTATTCTGGATATCGACGCCGCTTTCCTGGGCGATCTGCTGAAGAAAAATAATGTCGAAAGCAAATCCTTTTCTATCAAGCCCTCTATCACCTGCACTAAAGGTCAGCTTAACGGCTCGCGGATTGATCTGGTGCTGAATGATCTCAAAGTCTACGGCGCAGAAATCGGAACCACGACACTGAAACTCCCGCTCAGCGGAACACTTAATAATCCGGTACTTGATCTGACCGGCGCGCTTCAGTCGCTCTTTTCCGAACAAGGATTGAAAATCGGCAAAGCCCTCGGTATGCGGGAACTGAAAAAAGAACTCGGCAAACACCTTGGTGTAGACACAAACGCCGCGCCGCAGGAAATGCTGGTCGGAGCACTCACCAACAACGTGAAAGAAATCGCCGACAGCCCCGCCCTGCAATCTCTCATCGGCCAGATCGTTCCCGGCGAACAATCGACCAACAGCGCCGTCACCAACCAGACACTTGGCGACGCCGTCGGCAGTGCGCTGGCGGAACAGCTCGGCAAAAACGTCAAGGAACTCGAAGGGAATGACGCGGTCAAACAATCGCTCAAGAGTTTAGGCAATTCCCTGTTTGGAAAATAATCTATGACCATTATAACCGTTATTCTTCTCACCGCACTGGCCTACCTGCTCGGCTCCGTTCCGTTCGGACTGCTGATTTCAAAAGCCAAAGGCGTAGACATCCGCAAACAGGGAAGCGGAAATATCGGCGCAACCAACGTACTGCGCTGCCTCGGCAAACCGCTCGGCATCACCTGTTTCATACTGGATGCACTGAAAGGGTTTCTGCCGGCCAAACTTTTCCCAATCCTTGGACTGACCGATCCGACCTTCGGAATCCTCTTCGGCGCCGCCGCGATTCTGGGCCACAACTTTCCGGTCTTTCTGAAATTCAAAGGCGGCAAAGGCGTGGCCACCAGCGCCGGTGTACTGCTCGGTGTCGCGCCGCTGGCCGTCGCTATCGGCATGCTGGTCTGGGTTGTCGTCTTTTACACCTCCGGCTACGTTTCGCTCGGCTCCATCATCGCCGCGCTCGCCGTCATCGCCACTGGCTGGACCGCCTCTTACGGCTCGGTAATCGCCACCGCGCTTACACTGCTCGGCGGCCTGACGATCTACCGCCATCGCACCAACATTCAGCGACTGATTGCCGGCACGGAGAATAAGTTCCGTCGAAAGTCAAAAGTCTAAAAGCCGAAGGTCATGGAGAAAGTAGAAACATTTGAGGATTTACGAATCTGGCAGGAAGCGCGAACTCTGGTTAAAGAAGTCTACACCGATTTTGCCGACTGCCGGGACTTTGGGTTCCGCGGCCAGATTCAAAACGCGGCAGTTTCCATCATGAACAATACGGCAGAAGGATTTGAACGCGCAACGGATGCAGACTTCGCCCGTTTTTTGGATATTGCCAAAGGATCCTCCGGTGAAGTCCGAAGTATGTACTACACGGCCATGGATTTAAAATATGTCTCAGAAGAAACAGCTAAGCAGCGGCAGACAAAAGCAAAAATTGTCGCTTCAGGAATCGGCGCACTGATCAAACATCTGCGCAAAAAGAATCCCTGACCTTCGACTTTTGACTTTGAGACTTTCGACCTAAATGAAAACGGAGTTTTTATGAAATGCTTTGTTATTGGGAATGGCGGCTGGGGAACCGCGCTGGGTATGATTCTCGCCGGCAACGGCAATCAGGTGACCATCTGGGGTCCGTTCGAAGAAGAAATCAAAGCCATCCGCAGCGCGGGCGAAAATACCGTCTATCTGCCGGGCGTAAAAATTCCGTCGGCCATCAGCTGGACATCGAATCCTGCCGACGCCAAAGATGCCGAGCTGACAGTCCTCGTTGTTCCGTCGCGCTTTTTCCGCTCCACACTCGAAACCTTTAAGCCACATCTCTCTGCCAACGCGCTGATCGTGAGCGCCACCAAAGGACTCGACGAAAAAACTCACCACCGGATGAGCGCCACCGCCCTTGACGTGCTGGGCCGCGACATTGCCGCCCTCTCCGGTCCGAGCCACGCTGAAGAAGTGGCGCGCGGCGTGCCGACGGCCGTTACCGTAGCGGGCAGAAATGCCGCCGCGATTCAAAAAGCTTTCATGGGAAAAACATTCCGCGTCTACACCTCCGACGACGTCATCGGCGTCGAACTGGGCGGCGCGCTCAAAAATATTATCGCCGTCGCCGCCGGAATTCTCGATGGCATCGGACTGGGCGATAACTCCAAAGCAGCACTGATGACGCGCGGCCTCGCCGAAATTACGCGGCTCGGCATTGCACTCGGCGCGAAGCCGGAAACCTTTTCCGGTCTGAGCGGCGTCGGCGACCTGATCGTCACCTGCGGAAGCCGGCACAGCCGCAACCGTTCCGTCGGCGAACGGCTCGGTAAAGGCGAAAAACTAAGCGACATTATGGGCGGTATGAAGCAAGTCGCCGAAGGGATCTGGAACGCCAAAGTGGCGCGCGACCTGGCCCGTGAACACGGAGTTTCCATGCCGATCACCGAAGAGGTTTGCCAGATTGTCGAGAACGGAAAAGATCCGCGGCAGGCGCTCAAAGACCTGATGAGCCGTGACCCCAGAGCGGAATGATTGGCGAACCATCAGCCTCCGGATTCTGCGCCGCCTGCGGAACAGTTCATTCGTTCGGCGAAGGCAACAGCCGCAAATATGCGCTGGAACTGATGCACCAGCTTGAAGAACACAAGCGGATTGATTGGGTAGGGACGGCTGTCCCAGCCGTCCGCGGACGCCTCGGAGATGCGTCCCTACCTTCAAAATTCTCCACCGACTACCTATTTGGCGAGGCGCGCGGACAAATGTTCGGCGTTCTCGAATGCGAAGACGCCGCTGGAAACACCACCGTCCTGAAAGCCTTCTCCTGCCAGTACAACGGCGAATGGCTAGTCGACGGCTGGGTTCCTCCGATTCTAAACGTCGCCGAATTCCACCGACTGTCCGGGCCGGTCGACCGTGAAATCAAACAGCTCGACCGCCTGATTGCAGAAAATAAAAGTCCGGAGCTGATTCAAAAGCGCAAAGCGCTCTCGCAGGATTTGATGAAGCAGATTCACGCACTCTACCGGCTCACCAATTTCCGCGGCGAAACCAAACCGATGACTGAAGTATTCCGCGGCGGCATTCCGACCGGTGCGGGCGACTGCTGCGCGCCGAAACTTTTAAACTATGCGGCAAAAAATGGACTGCGCCCGCTTGGTCTCAGCGAATTTTACTGGGGCAGAGAAAACCGCTCCGGCACACGCCAGCACGGCGAATTCTATCCGGCCTGCGCCGAGAAATGTCAGCCGATACTCGGCTTCATGCTCTGCGGTTTAAATATGGAGTGCGCAGGCTTGCCGGCGCTTTGTACTCCGAAGCTTGCTTCGGACAATCACGGCAGAGCAAGCTCCGCCGATCAAAAGCGGCAGCAAGCTGCCGCACTCCACATTGTTCACGCCGATAACGACTTTGTCGTTATCATAAAACCATCCGGACTGCTAGCTGTGCCAGGTAAGGGCGAGGAAAACCAGGATTGCGTTGTCGCACGGATCAAAGCGCTCTATCCGGACTGCATCGAACAGCCCGCCGTCCATCGGCTCGATATGGACACTTCCGGCTTGATGGTGCTGGCGCTGACCGCCGACGCTCACCGCGAGCTGTCGCTCCAATTTCATGACCGCCAGATTGAAAAACATTACATCGCGCTGCTCGACGGCGAAGTAACCGGTGACGAAGGAACCATCGAACTGCCCTTCCGCCTCGATGTCGAAAACCGCCCACATCAAATCTACGATCCGGTGAACGGGAAAACCGGCATCACGCACTGGGAAAAACTGTCGGTCGAAAACGGCCAAACGCGCGTCGAGTTTCGGCCGGTTACAGGCCGAACCCACCAACTCCGCTTACATGCCGCGTCGGAACACGGCCTCGGCATTCCAATTTCCGGCGACCGGCTTTACGGCTCCGGCACCGCGCCGGGACAACTCAAACTCCACGCCAGTTCCCTAAGCTTCACCCATCCGCGTACCGGCGAGCGGCTGGAATTCTGCTCAGAGCCGCCGTTTTAAGTTCGTGCCTTTTTCCCCGGCACCGCTTCATAAAGCACCCGCCAGCTTGCCGGGCAGATACTCCCGTGTTATCTTACCCATGTGAAAGACGGACTTACAAATCGACTGTCGGAATACCTTTTCTGGGATGTTGATCTCTCTGAAATCAATCCCGAAACCCATAAACAGTTCATCATCCCGCGAGTCATGGAACGCGGAACTCTTGCCGACGTAAAAGCGATCTGGGGTTATTACGGTGAAGAAAATATTAAACAGACACTCCTGAACGCCGCGACACTAGGGCGGAAAACCGTGGCTTTTTTCGCCAATCAATTCAACCTGCCCCGAGACGCTTTCCGGGCTTATCGCAATCCATCAGCAAACTGGCTGTCATGAAACAGCACACCGAAACAGTTTCTTCCGGACTACTCGAACTCCTTCAGAAGCTGATGAAGGAAGAACCATTAAAGTCGTTTGCGCTGGCGGGCGGCACGGCTTTGGCACTCCGGTTCGGACATCGTACGTCTATTGATATTGATCTTTTTATCGGCACTGCTTTCGATGCGCAGGAAACCGCTGAACTGCTGAAAACCTGCTACGGCATGAAAGAGGCCGAGACGGCTGAAAACACGGTGCGGGGAATTATCGCCGGAATAAAAACAGACTTCATCGCGCACCGCTATCCGCTGCTGAAACCGTTTGAGGAAGCGGACGGCATCCGAATGTTCTCCTGCGAAGACATCGCCGCCATGAAACTCAACGCCATCACCAACCGGGGTTGCAAAAAAGATTTCTGGGACTACGCCGAACTGCTGAAAATCTACTCCAGGGATGAAATGATTTCCTTCTTCGCGCGGAAATATCAAAACGACAGCCTCTGGAATGTTGAAAAATCGCTGGCCTACTTCGACGACGCCGAAAGTGATCCTGATCCGCGCGACCTGCTTGGCCGAAGTTGGGAAGAGATCAAACAAACCGTCCTCGCCAGCATCCGGCTTTAATTCCGCGATGTCGCACCTTTCCCGTCCAAGGAAGCTTTGATCGCACAGATTCGCGCAACCTGCGGGGCGAGAGCCGGAAATAAATCAAACAGACCGTGCCAGCCAGCCCAATCATCGAAAAAATAGATTACGATTTATCCGTTGTCTCGGCCAATAACACCAATGTCTTGGACGTAATATTTACCACGACATCTATTTTTTCAGGAGCTCGCCACAGGATGCATCCTGCGCCATGGTTAGACTGAACGTCCGGGAGAAAATGCACGCCAGCCCATCCTTTCTTTTCTGCCTCAACGAAAAACCATCGTCTGACATTCTTGCCAATTCGCGCAGCTGGTTTCCCCGAATTTTGGTTATAAAGACCAATTACGCGCTCTGCTGGACACAAAACTGCTGGCGTTGCCAGCGTACAATTTTTTGGCGTCGGGAATTTAAACTTTGCAGACATAAGACTCCTTAAAATCATTGTGGTTTGACATCATCGCCAGCCAGCGAAGTTGACGTTGACGAATGATACTGCTGATCTTTTAAGAGTTCTTTGAGTTCACCAATATTTTTCTCAATTTCGCCTATTTTATCTTGTATCGCTTGATTCACAGAATTCCCACCTTTCGTTGATTTCAGAAATTCAATGCCTTTTCTGCCGATTTTATCTCTTGCTGTTTAAGTTGCTCGCCTTCTTTTGCCGCTGCTTCTTTTTTCCCAAGGACATAGTCCCGAACAGCCTTCGAATAATACATCACCATTCCTATCTTTGGGTTTTGTTTTTCTAAAGAGCCCCAGTCGACAGGAGCAATAAAATAATACCCGCTCCCATCCGGCTCCAACCCGATATTATATGCGCCGACCTGCGCGGCAAAAACCGTTAACTCTTTGGGGAGATTGAAGCAAAAAACAGAAATTTCTGCACCCACTGTGGCTACATGGATAGGCTTGTATGCGGTACCCATTTTATCAATCAGCTTAACGGAATCTTCAACCTCCTTCTTCGCCGCTGCCGACGACGGACTAATAAAATCTTCAGAGATGGCTATAAAATATCTCTTCTGCCCTTCGGCTAGCGATGGCGGCATAGTGGCTAGATTGTAGTCAAATTCCTGCCCATCGATATACCGCGGAAAATTTGCCACTTTCTCTGAGGAAACAGTCCCGTATCCCGCACCATAGATTTCAAAAACATCACCCGAACTGTTGACTGGGTACCTTATCGTACCCTCATCACCCCCGCTATTCTTCGCCATCCGGCGAGCGCGATCCTGCTCCATCTGGCGCTGGCGATCCTGCGCCCTCTGGCGGCCGCGGCCCTCCTCATCCGCGCTTATAGCGCCTCCATTGAGCCCGCGCTTCTGCGCCACGGTGTAGCGAAAGACATTTCGCGCGACTTGATTTGGATCATCAAAAACTTTTATTACTTCATCAAACCCTTTTAGAAAATCGACAAAAAGCACTCCGTTCTCATTTTCCCATTGCAGCCGGAAGTTTTTTCTCCCATCAACGCCCCTCAAAAGTACTGGCTCTCCATACTTTTTCATGCTCGTCAAAATAAGCGGATGCTTATCATCAAACTTGTTTCCGATGATTGCCAGTGGAGATCCAGAATTGTTCGACCCCTCATGCGGGGACATCTTTTCCGTTCCAAAAGCGAACTGCCCGGGAATGTCGCGGAGTATGAAGTAAAGTCTTCCATCAACAAAATTGAATGAATAGGAGCCGATGGTTATGTCGCTATATGTAAACTGTTTTAATTCGCCATCAAAAGGAATTCCAGCCTCTTCGATGCCGGGAAGTCTGCGAACTTTTAAAATCGGGTCTACTAGTTTTTTCTCCAAACAGACTTCTGAAAAATTAACGGCCAAATCTGGTTTAATGGCCGCTTTAATTGATTCATAGGTAGCCCCGACCGATACGCCGCACATTCCACTAAGATCCGTTATATCTGGAAGTGTTTTGATGGCTACATTACGTACGTCGAGATTTTCGCATGCCTCTACAATCTGTTTTGTCTCAAGTAACGCCTGCAATAAATAGTCCATGAAATCGGCCATTTCCGAAGCTATGATTGGCTCGCCGCCAATGTTAACAGCAGAGGTCCACTCCGGACCAGCGTGGTCATCACAAGCCCCGAGTTGAGCAAAAACCCCATATGGGATACGTAATATTCCATTTCTCGGGGAAAAAGCCCTCCTCCCCTCTACTACTGATGCCGCATAAACGTTTTTATCAGAAAAAAATAGTGTGCCATAAAGACTAACTGGCCGAATCGCCAGCAGTTTTTCATTCTCAGAAAGTTGTTTTTTGAAAACCGCAAGGGTTTCTTCGGGCACCTGATCCAAGTCAAGACCACGTACGCTTATCAACGCCTGAAAAACTTCTTGAGCATTAGGGGTCTCCAATGTGAAAAGGTTGCTTTCAGCGGCCTTGTCGATTTGTTGCTGAGATTTTTCCACCGAGAGTTGTGAAAGATTTGGTTTTGTGTTTTGCGCGACAGGTGGAGGTTGAGCAACTTCACCAGTTCCCGCGGATCCATTTACGATGCCGCCAGCGGCGGCACCAGCCGCTTTCAGGGTGTCCTTGAACCCCGCATAAGACGATCCAACGAATCCGACAATTAAAATCAAAACTCCTATAGTATTTTTATTTCGCATGCTTTCTCCGTGTTTGTCCGCCGTTGTCTGGAAAAATAAATGGTACGCTCGCTGTTTCTGAGAAACTAACCTGCTCGCATTATGCGGTCAAGCATCTTGTCCGCTTTTTGCGACCAAGGCTTCTCTGGCCGCAAAATGCGGGCATGAAAAAATCTACCTTCTCGTCCGAATATGAGTTCGTTGTGAAAAAGCTTGTTGAAATGCGTAAAGCGGCAGGGCTGACAAACCGTCAATTAGCCGAGAAGTTGGAACGGGAAAATTCATTCGTCTGGCGGATTGAGCACGGCGAACGGCGGCTGGATGTGGTGGAATTTTTCTGGGTCTGCGAAGCACTCGGTCAGGATGCCAAAGCCGTCTATGCTGAACTGGCTGAAAAGTTCAGCCGTTGCAACTGAGCCAGCGGCGTTATTGGCGGCAATTCGCGGAGATTAGCGGTTCCATTTTAAAGCGACTTCGGTACACTGCGCCGCATTATGAAAATCAATCCTTTCAAAGCATGGCGGACCGCCGCAGGTCTGGCGGAAAAAATTGCGACTCTTCCCTACGATGTAATGGACCGGAAACAGGCCGCCGAAATGGCCGCCGGTAATCCGCTCTCTTTCCTGCGCGTGACCCGCTCGGAAATCGATCTGCCGGACAGCACCGATCCTTACTCCGATGCGGTGTACGCCAAGGCCAAAGAAAATTTTGAAAAGCTGAAAACAGGCGGCTCACTGGTACGCGAAGAAAAACCGACGCTTTATCTCTACAGCCAGGAAATGGACGGACGCGTTCAGTACGGCGTAGTCGCACTCTGCAACGTAGCCGACTATGAATCCGGCAAAATCAAGATTCATGAAAAAACCCGCCGGGTAAAAGAAGACGACCGGACCAAACACGTTGACCGCACCAACAGCCATACCGGCCCGATCTTTCTGACCTACCGCGACAACGCGGTCATCACCGCTCTGATGCAAAAAACCGCGCAGGAAAAACCGCTCTACTGCGTCACCGCTTCCGGCGGCATCATCCACACCGTCTGGACAATCGCCGACTCTGCCGCCGTACAGTCCGCTTTCGGAGCGGTTCCGGCGTTTTATGTAGCTGACGGCCACCACCGCGCGGCCAGCGCCGTGCGCGTCGCGCAGATGCGCCGCAAAGAAAACCCGAAACATACCGGCGACGAGCCGTACAACTGGTTCCTCACCGTGCTATTTCCCGCCAATCAGCTTAAAATTCTGCCGTACAACCGTGTCGTCTTCGACCTCAACGGCCAAACCGAAGAAGAATTTTTTCTGGGATTGGAAAAAGAATTCACCGTCACCGCGACCGATAAGAAAATGCCCGACGCGCCCGGCGCGGTCTGTATGTACATCGACCGGAAATGGTTCCTGCTGAAGCCCAAAGCGGCACTATCCAAAGATCCGGTGGCCTCACTTGACGTGAGCGTGCTACAGGATCGCGTGCTGGCCCCGCTGCTCGGCATCGCCGATCCGCGCGAAAGCAACCGGATCGACTTCGTCGGCGGAATTCACGGAACGCCGGAACTCGAGCGCCGCGTCAACGCCGGCGAAGCCATCGTCGCCTTCTCGCTCTATCCGACCACGCTCGACCAGCTCATGGCCGTCGCCGATGCCAACCTGCTCATGCCGCCCAAGAGCACCTGGTTCGAACCGAAGCTCCGCGACGGACTGCTAGTCAACACGATCGATTGATCTGGTTTTAAAGTGGCTTCAGCTTTCGCACAGGCCTATCATCCGGAAAATTTCCGGTGATGAGGTGTTTTTATGAAAAGGAAAAGCCATCTGCTAAGACCAAAGCGCACGCCGGGTATGACGCCCGGCACGCTGGTGATTGATCCGTCGTGGCCGAAGCCAGTGATTCGGGTGATCGCCTACGGACCGGATCAGTATCTGGAGAAGCGCATCAATGATGTCAGCGAACTGGACGGCCTGATCGGCAAATATCAGGTGCTCTGGGTCAATGTGGACGGTCTGGGCGACGAAGCCGCACTCCGTCACCTCGGCCAGCTTTTTAAACTCCATCCGCTGGCGCTCGAAGACGTGGTGAGTCTGCGACAACGCTCCAAAGTGGATGACTACGAAACCAATCTCTACACCGCCATGCGGATGCTTTACCTGCAGGATGGCAAACTTTTCTCGGAACAGATCAGCTTTTTTCTCGGCTCCAATTTCGTGCTGACGTTTCAGGAAAACGAAGGGGATTGCCTTGATGCGGTGCGCGAACGCATCCGTAAAAAAGGTGGAATCGTCTGCACTATGAACGCCGACTATCTGCTCTACTCGCTGATTGACGCCATCGTCGATGCCTATTTCCCGCTGTTGGAATCCTACGACTCGCGGCTCGACGACATGGAAGAGATCATCTTGAAACATCCAGATTCTTCGACCGTTGCGTTGCTGTTCGAAGTTAAGCGCGATCTGATGACCCTGCGCCGCACACTCTGGCCAGTGCGTGAAATGGCCAGTGCCCTGGTGAACTCCTCCTCACCGCTTATCACCCAGCCTACGCGGGTTTATCTGCGCGACTGTCAGGATCATGCCGTGCGTCTACTCGATCTGGCCGAAACCTGTCGCGAACTGGACTCCAGCCTGATGGACTTTTATCTCTCCACCATCAGCAACCGGATGAATGAAATCATGAAGGTCCTGACGATTATTTCCACCATCTTCATTCCGCTCACGTTTATCGCCGGCGTATACGGCATGAACTTTAAACATATGCCCGAACTGGAAACCCGCAACGGCTATTTCATTGTCCTGAGTCTAATGGCGGTTCTCGGTCTCGGAATGTTCGGCCTGTTCATCCATCGGGGCTGGCTGACTCCGGCCCGACGGAAACACCGCCCTTAATAAAAAAGGCCGCCCGGTTCGGGCGGCCTTCGCATTTCCAGAACTCGAACCCTACGCTTTTTTGAAGCAGAGGGTGGCGTTGTGTCCGCCGAAGCCGAGCGAGTTGCTCAGTGCGGCGCGTACTTCCATCTTGCGGGCGACGTTCGGAACGTAGTCGAGGTCGCAATCCGGATCGGGCGTTTCGTAGTTGATGGTTGGCGGAACAATGCCCTCCTTAATCGCCATGGCACAAACAATGGCTTCGATACCGCCAGCGGCGCCGAGCAAGTGTCCAGTCATCCCTTTGGTAGAGCTGACAGCCACTTTGTAGGCCTGCGCGCCAAGCGCTTTCTTGATCGCCAGTGTTTCGCCTTTATCGTTGAGCGAAGTGCTGGTTCCGTGGGCGTTGATATAATCAATGTCTTCGGCTTTGAGACCGGCATCTTCGAAGGCAAGGCGCATACCGCGAGCAGCCTGACCTGCATCCGGATCCGGTGCTGTGATGTGATGGGCGTCGCAGGTGCGGCCGTAGCCGGCCAGTTCACAGTATATCTTCGCGCCGCGCGCTTTGGCGTGCTCTTCGCTTTCGATGACGATAACGCCGGCGCCTTCACCAATGAGGAAGCCGTCGCGGTTGAGATCGAACGGACGCGAGGCGTGCTCCGGATCGTCGTTGCGGGTGGTTAGTGCACGCAGAGCGCAGAAACCGCCGACGCCGAGCGGCGTAATCGCGCCCTCGGTTCCGCCGGCAAGCATTACGTCGGCTTCGCCGTGCTGAATAATGCGCAACGCTTCGCCAATGGAGTGCGTTGCCGAAGCGCAAGCGCTAGTGACACAGAAATTAGGGCCCTTAAGGCCGTACTGAATGGCAACGTGACCGGCGACGATATTCGTGATCATGACAGGGATGACGAAAGGGGAAAGACGGCCAGCGCCGCGCTCACGGTAGATATCCTGCGAAGATTCCATGATCTGCAGACCGCCGATGCCGGTACTGACGATTACACCGATACGCTCAAGGTCTTCTTTGGTGAAATCCAGACCGGAGTCCTGCATGGCCATGATCGAAGCCGCCAACCCATACTGCGTGAAGGGATCCATTTTGCGGGCTTCTTTTTTGGAGATAAACAGCTCGGGGTTGAAGTTTTTGACTTCGGCGGCGATGGTCGTGGTAAAGCCTTCGAGGTTTTCAATATGCGTGATGCGCCCGCCACCGGATTTCCCGGCTTTGAGACCCTCCCAGAATTCGGCAAGATTGTTGCCGATCGGTGTGACAGCGCCCATACCTGTAATAACAACTTTACGACGACTCATATTTCTCCTCCGGAAACTAAAACAAAAAAGCCGGGAACCCGTTTAAAAGGTTCCCGGTTTGCCTACCACAAGCGGGCTTTATTCTCCAAGACCTTTTGACTTGAGATAGTCAATAACAGCGCCGACAGAAGTGAGCTTTTCAGCGTCTTCGTCTGGAATTTCAGCGCCGAATTCTTCTTCAAAAGCCATAACGAGTTCGACCGTGTCAAGCGAGTCCGCACCGAGGTCTTCGATGAACGAAGCGGAAGGGTTGACTTGATCAGCGTTTACGCCCAGCTGTTCCACGATGATGTCTTTTACTTTATCTTCAAGTGCCATAGTATTTCTCCTTGTTTCGGCTCCTATTAACCGTCTCTTTAACCTACATAACCATCCCGCCGCAAGTCGAAATCACCTGTCCGGTGACATAACCTGAGGCATCCCCCGCCAGGAAAGCGACCACATTGGCCACATCTTCAGGGGCGCCGAAGCGACCCAGCGGGATATTGGTGAGCATCTTCTGCTGCACCTCTTCTGAAAGCTTGTCCGTCATTGGTGTGCGGATAAATCCCGGGGCGACCGCATTGCAACGGATGTTGCGGCTGCAAAGCTCTTTGGCTACCGTCTTGGTAAAGGCAATTACCGCACCTTTGGAGGCTGCATAATTGGCCTGACCGGGGTTGCCGATCAGTCCGATGATCGAGGCAATGTTGACGATGCTGCCGGAGCGCTGTTTCATCATGCCGCGCATCGCGGCCTTGGTGAAAAGGAACACCCCTTTAAGGTTTACGTTCAACACGGCATCCCAGTCTTCTTCGCTCATACGCATCAGCAGACCGTCTTTGGTAATACCGGCGTTGTTGATCAGAACATCGATCGCCTTGCCGAAATCTTTTTCAATCTGCTTAACGGTGGTATCCACGCCTTCCGCGTTGCTGACGTCCACGCTGTAACACTCGACGCGGCGGCCGAGAGCCTTAACTTTTCCGGCAGTTTCTTCGAGCCATTCGGCTTTGAGGTCGCAAAGCGCGAGATCGGCGCCGTCGGCGGCGAGCTTGAGCGCGATCGCCTGACCAATTCCGCGGGCTGCGCCGGTTACCAAAGCTACTTTTCCATCAAACTGTCCCATGAAATCCCCTTACTTCTTATTTTCGTTTACCTTACGGTTCAGGCTTCCAGATCGGAAATGGCGCCTATGTTAGAGACCGAAACGGTCTTGTCAATCCGCTTCATCAGCCCTGCCAGAACTTTACCCGGACCGCATTCCAGCGCTTCGGTAACGCCTTGTGCGGCAAGCCACTGCATGGATTCAACCCAGCGCACCGAGCCGGTAATTTGAGCGACCATATTGGCGCGAATCGCTTCGACACTCTCATGCGGCTTGCCGGTAACATTCGAAAGCACAGGAATAGTCGGCGCGGCCAGCGGGATATCTTTGAGAAAAGCTGCCATTTTTTCGGCGGCAGGCGCCATTAACGGAGAATGAAAGGCGCCGGCAACCGGCAGCGGCAGTGCGCGCTTGGCACCGGCGGCTTTGCAAAGCCCTTCGGCCTTGGCAATCCCTTCGGCGGTTCCGGAAAGGACAATCTGGTCGGGCGAATTGATATTGGCCATCGTCACACCAGTTTCGCCGGCAATTTTTTCCAGCACCGAGCGGTCGAGATTGATGACGGCCAGCATGGCGCCGGGATTGGCGATACAGGCGGCCTGAATAAATTCACCGCGCACTTTGAGAACACGCAGGGTGTCTTCAAAGGAAATGGCGGCGGCGGCATAAAGCGCGCCCCATTCGCCGAGGCTGTGTCCGGCGGCATAATCAAAATTCATCGGCTTCTTCAGCTTCATCGCTTCAAAAGCGGCGGCGCTGACGGTAAAGATTGCCGGTTGCGTGTTGTGCGATTTTTTAAGCTCTTCTTCGGGGCCGTCAAAACAGATGGCGGCGATGTCATAGCCAAGCACTTCATTGGCTTTTTCGAAAAGGGCTTTGCACTCCGGAATCGCGTCGTAGAAATCGCGGCCCATACCGACCGACTGCGAACCCTGTCCGGGAAAAAGGATGGCTTTCTTCATTTCGTCCACTCCACAATATCGGCACCCCAGGTGAAGCCGCCGCCAAAGGCGACCAGCAACATGAGTTCCCCGCGGTTGACCCGTCCGGATTTAACCGCTTCGTCAATCGCAATCGGCAGTGCGGCCGCCGAGGTGTTGGCATATTTTTCAACATTTAAGAAGGTCCGGTCTTCGACGCCAAGACGCGAGCTGATGGCGTTGATGATGCGGGCGTTGGCCTGATGCGGAACAAAGAGTTTGATGTCGTCAGGACTGAGGCCGTTTTTAGCAAGCGCATCCTGTATCGAATGTGTCATCTGAGTAACGGCGTGTTTATAAACGTCACGTCCGTTCATTTTGAGATACTGCAGGTTCTGATCCAGCATCTCGTGTGTCATCGGATTGCGCGAGCCGCCACCGGGAGTCCAGAGCAACGAAGCGAGGGCCCCGTCGGAACCGAAAACACCTTTCATAATGCCGCGCTTTGCATCGGTCGAACGCAGCACCATGGCGCCGGCGCCATCGCCGAAAAGAACGCAGGTGTTGCGGTCTTTCCAGTCGATAAACGTACTCATTTTTTCCGCACCGATAACCAAGGCGGTATTAACTGCGCCGCAGGCAATCTGGTTTTTGGCGGTTTCGAGCGCATAGAGCGAACCGGAGCAGGCGGCGCCAAGGTCATAGCAGTAGGCGTTTTTAGCCCCGATCTTGTCCTGCACGAAGCAGGCGGTGCTGGGGAAAAACATATCGGGCGAAAGCGTGGCGACGATCAGCAGATCAACCTCTTCGGCTCCGATCCCCGCGTCGGCAAGTGCCGCTTTGGCCGCTTCAGCCGCCAGATCGGAAGTGGCCTGATCGGCGCGGGCAATACGGCGTTCGCGCATACCGGTGCGCGAATAGATCCACTCGTCGCTGGTATCGACGATCTTTTCCAGATCGCGGTTGGTTACCGTTTTCTCCGGAAGATACGCGCCGGTTCCAATAATTGAAACCGTGCGCAGACTGTTCGGTGTTTTACTCACTGTCTTTGAAAACCTGGTTGATTTTCTCTTCGATCAGGTGGTTCACCTTCTGCTCGATAGCCGTCCCCGCCACACGAATGGCGTTATAAACAGCGAAGGAAGAAGAAGACCCGTGGCCAATGATACAAATTCCCTTAACTCCCAGCAGCGGAGCGCCGCCGTAGGCTTCTGAGTCGGTTTTCTTTTTCAGGTCGGCAAATGCACCGGAAGCTTTCAGAATACCGGCACCGATTTTTCGTACCAGTGAAGCGGAGAAGGATTCTTTAATCCACTGGATAATCGCGTGCGCCGCGCCTTCTGCGGTTTTCAAAACCACGTTGCCGACGAATCCATCGCAAACCACCACATCCACCTTGCCTTCGAACATATCGTGGCTTTCCACGTTGCCGATGAAGTTGAGCGGCGTTTGTTCGAGAATCTGGAAAGCTTCTTTAGTGGATTTACTGCCCTTGGAATCCTCTTCGCCGATACTCATGAGACCGACGCGGGGATTGGTAATATTAAGAATGTGCTCGGCATAGATACTGCCCATGATCGCAAATTCGGCCAGCATCTTCGGCGTGCAGTCCGGCGTGGCACCGGCATCCAGCAATACAAAAGGGCCTTTAATAGAGGGCATGACGGTAGCGATGGCCGGACGGTCCACTTTCTCCATCGTCCGCAGCCGGAGCATGCTGGCTCCGACCGCTGCGCCGGTACTGCCGGCCGAATAAATTGCGTCGGCTTCGCCGTCCTTCACCAGTTCGACGGCGCGCATAATGGAAGAATCTTTTTTGCGGCGGAGTGCCAGCGCGGGCGAATCGCCCATTCCGACGACTTCGGATGCATGGCGGATTTCGATGCAGGCTGGAATCTTACCGTACTTGGAAAGCTCAGACTTGATAGCGGTTTCGTCGCCAACGAGAAACAGCTTCTCGACTCCGGAAAGACCGCGAGCCGCTTCGACAGCGCCCTTAACGATCTCACGAGGGGCGAAATCGCCTCCCATGGCATCAATTGCGATACGCATGGCTTACTCGTCAGAAACGGTAATAACCTGACGGCCTTTGTACTTGCCGGTGGTCGGGCATACGCGATGCGGCAGCGCAGGGGCTCCGCTTTCGGCATCAAATCCGGCTTTATTCAGCTTCCGCTTCATATTTTCCGCTTTGGTGCGTCTCGTTCTGCTTTTTGATGATTTTCTTTTTGGAAGGGCCATTTCTATTCTCCCGCTAAACTTCTTCTGTATAAAAGGCTCGGCATGCTACCCCAGCCTCGTTCTGTTTTTCCATTACAATTTCAAACTATTGAGCGCGCCCC